>JGI12109J20283_11777948_pt1 | contig 32044 bp, 28 predicted proteins | sample ElkSlonscriptome_12_FD_20283 | JGI IMG/M metagenome (IMG submission 20283)
GCATCAGTGAAACCCAGGTCGGTACCGACCTCACCGCCAATGCCAAAGCCGGTATCGAGGATGCCGGCAGCGGTGTAGCGGGCCAGCCAGAAGTCGTTGATACGACCGCCGGCAACAACATAGGAACCATCAAGAAGCTGGACGACGGCGTTATATTCAGTGTTATCGGCCAGGCGCACGGTGCCGTCGTCGCTGGTGCCAAAGCCACTGCCGAAATCCGGCGCCAGGATGTCGTCACCAGCGGCCTGCGCCGGCAGGGTGAGTAGCAGCGGGAACAGCAGGGCAACGATCAGCACTATCCGCATGAATGTGGGGCGCGCAAAACGCGCAACCCGGGATCGGGTATTCATATATTTCTCCTTATACATGCTATGACCGTACATGTCATTCGACCTTGAAACACACTGCCAGTCTATGCCGGCGGTGTCCCCGGTTCGTCACTGCGTGCGTCCTCCGGTGCGTCCTCCCCGTCGCAGCAAGCGGGAACCGCATCTCCCGCGCATTGTTAGACTGATTGGTTGTTATAGCCACAGAGGACACAGAGGACACAGAGGTGCTGAATGGGAACGTGCCGTCCTGTGCCCGTTACGCCTGTTCCGGCTGATTACCGGGTTGATGGCAACCTGGTAATCGGCCGGCGCGATCCGTTACCGCCGGCGCAGCGCCCGGCAGAGGACCGGCGCGGAGACGCAGCCGAGGACGGGGTGAGGACAGCTCTACCCTACACTGGACGCAATGAACAGACACTGTTCCGGTAGCTATGCCGCGATAAACCTGTCTGGATAATGGAAGGAGCGAAATTTATGATGACTCACCCTCACCGCCACCAGAACGGAATCACCGCAGGAGTTGTGCTCGGACCACAACTGCTGCTCATCCTGGCAACTCTCTTCTGGGCGGGTAATTTTATTGTCGGACGGCTGGTGCGCCAGGATATGACCCCGGTGACGCTGACCTTCTGGCGCTGGACGATTGCGCTGGCTATCCTGCTCCCGCTCAATGCCGGTGCGATCCGCGCGCACTGGCGCGCAATCCTGGCGGCATGGAAGCTCATTGTTGCCCTGGGGGCAACCGGTATTACCGCCTTTACCGTCTGTGTTTACCAGGCGTTACAGGCCACGACAGCGGTGAACGCGGCTCTCGTTATGGCCACGCTGCCCCTGATGATTGTCCTGGCCAGCCGGGTGCTTAACCAGGAGCGGATCACGCCTGCGCAGGGGGTGGGACTGGCGGTTTCCCTGGTGGGAGCAATCGTCATCGTGGCGCAGGGGAATCTGGCGGCGCTGCTGGCCTTCCAGTTCAATCCCGGCGATCTCTGGATGCTGATCGCCGTACCTATCTGGGCGCTCTATGCGGTGCTGCAGAAGCGGCGACCGGCGGTTCTCTCGCCGCTCACCCTGGTTACGGCCAGCATTGGTGCGGGCGTGCTTCTCCTGCTGCCCGGCTATCTCTGGGAACTGAGCCAGGGGGTACGGACCGCAGTGAACGTCACAACGGCCTGGGCGACGATCTATACCGCAATCGGGTCATCGGCCATTGCCTATGTGCTCTGGAATCGCGGGGCTGCGGTTCTTGGTCCGGCCCGCGCCGGGGTCTATATCAATCTGATCCCTGTCTTCAGCGCGTTGATGGCAGTGGTGCTGCTGGGTGAGGCGCTCGCCGGCTATCACCTGGTCGGTGCGGGCCTGGTCGCCGGCGGCATTATGCTGGGGAATCTTCGTCAGTTTATTCCAAATGGCTGGTTTGTTCGCACACATGAGTACGGTGAATGTGGATCAGGGACAACGCTATTGAAATAACCGGACGTACGCAGTGCCGTTTGTTTGGGCCTGGTATCAGACCTAAACGCGGGTTTCGCCTGCGGCAGCAGGCAAATCGGGCCGTTCTTCCAGGTGAACACCTGGTGGAGAACCGACCGCGTACGTCGTATGAACTAAGGAAAGGAAGGAATCGTCATGGGGATTATCATGATACTGCTGTTCGGATTGCTACTGTTCGGTATGGCCGCCGTTGTCGGGGGCACCGACAGCACCGACTCGGCCAACGGGGCATGGTGGCACACCAGGTAAGCCATGATGGTGTGTCCCCATTACTATCACTCCGGGGATGGTGATGCGCGCTGCTCCGTCGTCCCCTCGTGGTAGGCCACGCACATCGCATCACGCAACAGGTGGTAGGCACTGGTCCACGCCGTGCCTACCGCATCGGTCCATTCCGCACCCAGGCTCTCTTCCAGCGCCGCCAGCAATGCCACTTCCAGCGTGGCATAATCGCGTTCTTCTACCCCATAGCGCATATGCCGGCGTCCCAGATCCTGCAATTGCGGTGTGATGACCTCCGGTTGTTCCAGGTTGTTGACCAGCAATGCCAGGGCATCAAAGAGCTTCTGCCGCTGTTCGGCCATCTCCACCGGGAATAACACCCGGATGGTTGGGTCCAGCGCAAACAGCCGGGCATAGAACCGCAGCACCAGCGCCTCAGGCCGGGCCGCGATATGCGCAAAAGTCGCCTGGACCAGCGCAATCTCGGATGCACACATCGACATACTAACTGCTCCTCGTTGCTGTCCGTTTGAGCTATGCATGGACATGGAGGGCTTGCTGCCATGAGCCATGCACGTTCTATTATACCCGGTTGTCCGGTCGAATGATCTCCGCTATAATAGGCGCAAACGTGTTGTGAGGAACAGGTCATCTGCAATGGAGCATCTGAAACTCTTTGTCTTTGGCCCACCGCGCCTGCAACAGGCGGATCAGCCGGTGGAGCTGAACCTGCGCAAGGCGCTGGCCCTGCTGGTCTACCTGGCAGTGACGGGCACCCCCCACACCCGCGATAGTCTGGCGACGCTGCTGTGGCCCGAAGCCGACGAACGTGATGCGCGCGCGAACCTGCGCCGCACGCTCTATCGCCTGGGGCAAACGCCGGTTGGTCCGACCATCACCATTGAACTGGATACCATCACCATCAGCCTGGCCCGGCAGGAGGGTCTCTGGCTGGACTATACCAGCTTTCAGCAGTATGTTGCCTGTCTGCACCGCGATCCGCCACTCCCTCCGGCGGATCTCCTGCCCTCCCTGACGCAGGCCGCCGACCTCTACACCAATGATTTTCTCGCGGGGTTTACCCTGTCCGATAGCCCCCAGTTTGAAGAATGGCAATTCTTTGAGCGTGAGGGGCTACGCCACCTGCTGGCGCAGGTACTGGAACACCTGGTGCAGTGCTACACGGGCGAACAGCAGTGGGATCCGGCCATCAGCGCGGCACGCCGCCTGCTGGCACTCGATACCCTGCATGAACCGGCGCACCGTACCTTGATGGAACTCTATGCGCTGGCGGGACAGCCGGCCGCAGCGCTCCGGCAGTATCAGGAGTGTATGCGCATCCTGGATGCCGAACTAGGCGTGGAACCGGAAGCGGCCACCACTGAGTTGTATCATGCCATTCGCGCGCGGCGCTTCCCGGTACGGCGCGAAGCGGGCACCCATACCCGGTCACACCGTTCCCCTGCGCCTGCGGATGCGCCGGCAGGAGATCCACACGCGCCCACAGCCGACGCAGCCACGCTGGTTGCTCCTCCCGATGCCGGGCCCCTGACGGGAATACCGGTCCCACCCGCAGCAGCAGCGACGCCGGCCGTGGGGCGTGAGGCCGATCTGCGCTTCCTGCACGCGCGGATGGCGCAGGCGCTGGCCGGGACACGGCAGATCGTCTTCGTTACCGGCGAGGCCGGTCTGGGAAAGACCACCCTGGTCCGCGCCTTTCTTGACGCTATCCCGCACACGCACCATCTGCGCATCGGGCTGGGGCAATGCCTGGATCAGCATGGCATGAGCGAAGCCTATCTGCCCATCCTGGAGGCACTTGGTCGCCTGTGCCGCGCGCCGGACGGTGACACGATCATTTCCTCCATGGCGCAGATCGCCCCCACCTGGCTGGTGCAGATGCCCTGGCTGGTTAGCGCTGATGACCTCGCTATGGTGCAACAGCGCACCCAGGGCACCACCCGCGACCGCATGCTGCGCGAACTGGTTGAACTGCTCGAAACGCTGTCCCATACACAACCGCTGCTGCTGGTGCTGGAAGATTTGCACTGGAGTGACTATGCGACGGTTGATCTGCTGGCCTGGCTGGCCCGGCGACGCGAGCCGGCCCGCCTGCTGCTGCTGGGCACCTATCGTCCGGCGGATCTGCAGGAGCAGGCGCATCCCCTGGGCAGTGTGGCGCAAGAACTCTGCCTGCGGGGGTATGCCGTAGAACTGGCCCTGGACTTTTTGAGCCACGCTGTGGTCGAAGCCTATCTTGCCGTGCGCTGTCCGGGCGTCACACAGGTGCCGGATCTGGCCCGTCTGCTGCATCAGCGCACCGAAGGCAATCCGCTGTTTCTGGAAAATGTGGTCACGGCCTGGATCGCGCAGGGCGCGTTACGGCAGACCGACGGACAGTGGACGCTGCATGCGGCCCTGGACGACCTGGCGGCCGGGGTGCCCGACACGGTGCGTCAGCTCATTGAGCAGCACCTGGCCCACCTGTCACCCGACGAGCGGGCCCTCCTGGAAGCGGCCAGTATCGTTGGGATGACCTTTTCGGCGGCGGCGGTGGCGGCCGGCGTGCGGGAGCACGATGAAACGGTTGAAGTGCGCTGTGATAGTCTGGCCCGGCAGGGGCGCTTGCTCCAGGCCGCCGGCAGCAGCGCCTGGCCCGATGGCACGATTGCCGCGCAGTATCGCTTTATCCACCATCTCTACCAGGATGTCCTCGCAGCACAGATACCCGCAGCCCGCAAAGCGCGCCTGCATCGGCAGATCGGGGAACGGCTGGAAGCCGGCTATGGCGCGCAGGGCGGCGCTATCGCGTCCGACCTGGCCCGCCACTTTGTGCGCGGACATGATCCCCACCGGGCGGTGCGCTATTTGCAGCGCGTCGCCGAGCAAGCGCTGCGCCGGAGTGCCCACCGTGAAGCGATTACCCACCTCACGAGTGCCCTGGAACTGCTGTCGCAGTGGCCGGATCCCCTGGAGCGGCAGCAGCAGGAACTGGCCCTGCTGAACCTGCTGGCTCCGGCCTACATCGCCACCGAGGGATGGGGCACGCTTGCGGCAGAACAGACCTATGCCCGGGCCTATGCGCTGTGTCAACTGCTGGGCAATCCGCCGCAACGGGCACGCATCATCTTTGGACAGGCAACCATGTATGAATTTCGCGGTGACTATCTAAAATCGCAGGCATTACTGGACGAGCACCTGCATCTGCGCGATGCAGTGCCATCCGATCCGCTGCTGGCTGAGTCGTATGATCTGCTGGCATGTACCCGGTTTCATCAGGGCAGCTTTGCCGATGCCCTGACCCAGGCAGACTATGGCATCACGCTCGTCAATCCCGACCAATCCGAGACCATCATTGCCGCGATGGGCGAAAATCCGCTGGTGGGGTGCCATACCTGGGCGGCGCTGGCGCTCTGGCACCTGGGCTATCCGGATCAGGCGCTGGCGCGTGGTCAGCAGGCGGTTCGGCTGGCCGAAGCCCATGCCTACAGCCTGGCCAGCGCCCGGATGCAGGTTGCCTACATCTACCAGTGGCGGCGCGATCCGGCCATGACCCGGCACTGGGCCGCGATGGCGGCCACCGCCGCGACACAGCATGGGTTCCCCTATCGGGTGGCCGTGGGCAAGATTCTCCGTGGCTGGGTGCTGGCGCAGGAGGGACAACCGGCCGCGGGCATTGGACAGATTGAGGCCGGGCTGACGGACTGTCGGGCGACGGGTACCCACATTGACTATCCCTACTTTCTGGCATTGCTGGCCGAGGCCCACAGTGCCGATAACCAGCCCGCTGCCGGCCTGCTGGTACTGGCGGGGGCGCTGGCAATGGTCCGCACCAGTCGGGCGTTCTTCTATGAGGCGGAACTCTATCGGCTGAAGGGGCTGTTGGTGCTGCAATCCGATCCCGTGGGGAGTATGGCCGCGGCGGAACAGCACATGCAGCATGCGCTGGAGATTGCGCGCCGCCAGGGAGCGCGCGCGCTGGAACTGCGGGCGGCGGTGAGCCTGGCCCGCCTCCGGCAGCAGCAGGACAACGCCGCTGCCGGCCATGCGCTGCTGGCTGAGATAACCAACTGGTTTACCGAGGGCGTTGACACCCCCGACCTACGTGAGGCGCGCGCGTTGCTGGCTGAACTGACCCCACATGACTCTTCCTACTCTGCATAACTATACAGTGCATGAAGTGCCTGTTCCAGGCACGAGAAATGGATGACCGCCGGCAATCGATCGGATTGCCGGCGGTCATCCCTATGCGTGGAGTGTTATGTGACATTCCGACACAGGCCATGCAAATCCGGTTAATCGTACCGGCGTTTATTGTAGGTTTCGTGACTGTCACAGCGCAGGGGAATTAATCCATCTTTCGTTTTACGAAACAACAACCGATAGTCATAGCTCAATGGAATACTGATAATCTGTCGGTTATACCGCAGGGGTTTTCCCTTGAATTGATGATAATTGGCACCAGCGCGTATCTCTGCAAGAATGGTACGGGCCTGCATGACCAGTTGGCGCTGCGGGAGGATGTGTAAATCAATCTGATCATCAGCGAAGGTTTGTTGCCAGGCCTGTTGCTGCCGGCGTGCTTGATCCTGTTGCGCTCGTGTTGCCTGACGGTTTCGGGCGTCCTGAGCACAGCGGTGACAGTACATACCTTTGCCGGTATGCCCACAGGGGAAGGGTTTCTTGTACGAACGTTTTGCCATCATGCCGGTCCTTCCATTGTCACAATGAGTATGTCGTATTCTACGACCAGAGAACGCATGATGTTGCACGCCAGGTAGTCAGATACCCGCAGCGTGCGGTCAGCCACCATAGGTTGTCCCATCTCCTGATCTGCAATTTCCATGATGGCAGTTTAAGCTGATTGTCTTCAGGTTATCAAATTGTACATTTATGATGATGAAAGTGTTGACGGATAATTCGGTCATGATGAAACATTATCTCTGGTTGAATGACCCGGATCTGATCGGCAAGTTCCACGATGACTGTGCCCGCACATGGACATCCGCGTGTGGTACGAATGAGTGGGACTGCATGCGTTTCAGTCGCTTGCTCAAACTCCTTGATAACTTTACTGCGTACGTGTAGCACATCACTCCCGCATTGCCCGGTCGCCTGGGTACAGAGCAGTCGAATCTCGGGACGAACAGCAAGCGCCTGAAAAACATGCACATTCGGGTGATCATACCTTGTTCCATCAGAGCCAACTGAAATGACCACAACCGAAGGCTGAACAGAGTCAAGGATCTCATCAGGGTCGGCATCTTTCCAGGCACCATGATGGGGAAACTTGAGAATATCGCTATGCAAGTTGGAATTGCGCTGCTGAAGTTCGCGCCACCCGGTCGGCTCAATGTCGGCGGTAAGGAGTGCAGATGTCCCCGAACCCTCAACTCGCAGGATTGCTGATGTGTTATTCAATCCCATCTCTAGCAGTTTACCCATCTGTCCATGTGAAGGCTGTAAAATCTTAATAATGTGAGGAATACTTCCAGTCAGTGGCGTCTGATCCCTTTCCCGAGTCAAGGGCAGGCAGTCATCTTCGTACATATCAGTCCAGGATAGCAGTTCCTGATAGGCTGTGCGTTTTTGACGCTCATTGTGCCGGTCATTGGGAGAGATACGGTCATGATGGTCCGCATCCGGTGGCGGAACTTTTCTGTTTGAGGGCCAGTTGAAGATAAGCCGTTCACATTGAGTACCGAGTTGTGTGCTACAATTTTCAAGAAATTTAACCGTATCCTTAAAATGATCGAGATGAAGATGCGTAATAAGCAGTCCGCGAATATGCCGGATATTCTGGGACCGCAGATATTCAAAGACAGCAACGGCATCGGGACAATCGACAATGACTGCCTCCTGAGTCGCAGGGATTGAAACAACAATACTGTCGCCCTGTCCAACATCAAGGAATGCAACGCGAACGGTATAGGATGATGTCATGGTTGTCCTGTTTTGTCCGGATAAAACACATCTGTCAGACGCGCAACCAGTGCTTCCTCACTGAGATAAGTGTACTCCTGGGGCGTAATGTATCCCCAAACAACGGCTTCAAGACTGCGATTGTACTCACAGGTATAGGGAATTCTGGCGCGAAAGGCGGCCTCAGGGCGCAACATCCAACCCGGCATCTGCGGATCAATCGGCACGGTCTGCAATTCATCAAAGCCGCTCATCCAGAGGGTAATCGTTCCCTGCTCTGCATCAACCTGCTCGACAACACCGCTGATCAGGTAATTGGCCGCAGATCTGTCTGGTTGCGGATCAAGCGTTACATGGGGATGGTGATCCCACTCAGCGATCATGCGCAGGCGCGCGAAGGTCGCATCATCAAGTTGGTAGGCAGTCTTGAGAATCGTATCAATGGTATCCTGCGCCCCTTCAGGGGACGGCAGGTTATTTACTGCAGCATGCTCCAACTCTTGCACCGTAGCAGTCAACGCTGCACAATCCGCCTCTGTGAGATGGCGCGGGAAGGGGATGGTTTCAACAATGCGCCGTTCTATCTTTGGATAACTGCGGTGCTCTGAAACCCAGGCATTGCTAACATACCAGTTTAAAACAGCGGCAATTACCTCCTCTGTTATTGCCACACAATCCGGCACAGGCTCTGGTGCGATCACCCAGAAGCTAAACGACGGATAAATCCCTCTTCTTTCAATGACTGCTTTAGAGCGTCTTCCCCAACTGGGATTAGTAGAAGCAAAGAGCAAAATCTTTTTATAGTTCAAAATATTCTGGTATTGCAAGCGTGGTTTCGAAAAATCATCTGGGTACAAGGCCTGTTGAGCAGTTGTGTAATCAATATACCAGGAACGGGGTATGGCATACCGGGCATCCGTTAAAAACATAACAGAAGTTTTTTCTTTTGATTGTAAATGTCTTTTACTTTGCGGGTTACTACCTCGGGTCAGGCCGGGAAATATCGTGACTATATCTGCAATGTTGCGACTATTCGCCCGGAGTTGCTGCCACTGTTGTTCATGCAGGATTGCATATGTATCCATAACATACTGGTCAACCAGGGTTTGAGAAACAGTAACAGATCTGTGCCACCGGAATTGATTGACGACAATATTGGAAGCAGTGAATATACCTTCTGTCTCAAATGTTTCCAGGGTACTACTTTGGATATTGCGTACACGAACTGGAAAGTTTACGCTGTGTGAAAGGGCACGTTTTTGCGCCAGAAGCACAATCGGTTGTACCGTTGCATCACGAAATAGCTTGCCCGGTAGCTGCCAGATTTCAATCAGATCACATGTTTCCAACAATTCACGCCGCACAGCGGGCGCGGCTTCGGAGGCGAGAAATGATCGCGGCAATACCGTTGCCATATAGCCGGTTGGTGCCAGTCGTCGAATAGCCCGTTGCACAAACCGGTTGGCCGCTTCTACGCGTGTACGTCTTTCCTGCGGCATTAATGCATCGAGGGTTTCCGGATGATCCCGTCTCCCGCCAAATGGAGGATTGCCAACAATGATCCCCGGTTGATGTGTGTTGAGCCAGTTCCAGTCAAGCGCATCCTGGTCATCAATATGCCAGCTATCCATCGAAGTTGCGAGCAGCAATCCAAGCCCGGCCAACCGTGCCGTGAACGGATCACTATCATTTCCGTAGATGTAATTGCGCAGTTGCTGCCCACGCATGTCGTTTATCTGCGCTAAACGGTCATAGCCGGCGATCAGAAAACTGCCCCAGCCACATGTCATATCAACCGTGATGCGCTTCTCAGGTTGCAGGAACTCAACGGGAATGGTATCCCAGATACGCCGGGTGAGGTAAAGTGGTGTATCAAAGCGTCCCAGCTTTTTTCGTGTCTCCTTATCGTATGCAGTGATATAGAGATCACTCAGCATATCCGGTACAAAACCGGCATAACATATCTGCCGTAGCATGCGATATGCCGCAGTTGCGGGTTCAGCATGTTGTATAAATAGATCCAGCCTGAAATAATTGGGATGCCGGCTATAGGCTGCCTGGATCAGATCATCCAGGATCAGCGTGTGACTTTTATACCGTATTTCGTCACCGAGTACACCGGTATCCGCAAGAATAACCGCTCCCAATAGTTGTACCGCCAGATCAACCACAATCTTCTCGCGTTGCGCTGCATCCAGGTTTTGATAAAAGGGATGGTTGCGTAAACGGGTGACGGCATCGCCAAAATGCTGCACCAGCAAGTTATGCGTGACATCGAAGGCCCATAACGCAAGCTGGCGGGGTTGAATGGTCCGCAGAAAGGGATGCGAAAACTCGGCACGTCCCTGTTTTACATCAAAAATCCGCGAGGGTGCCAGATCAACGGCATATGTTCCTAACACTGCATCAAGCTGATCATAGGCAATATCGGTCTGGATTGGAACTGGACGTACATTTTCATCTTGTATAGTGCTGGCCCAGAACGCAAAGCGATTATCACGATGAAGCAGATGAAAAGGAGCAGATGTTTGCGCCAGAATGGGAATGATCTGCTCGTCAGGAATACCATTAACGGCGTTATAGAGCGTAATGCCCGCAAACTCATCAGGGGTACGGCGACGGGGATCACTAAAGGCCAGCGCATTCAGCGTGAACGAGCCGGCGCGACTGGTGTAGCGATAGGCTTCAAGAATTGCTGCGCGCTCAAAGCCCCGCTGCACCATACTGTCGTGGGCAGCGTTTGTGGCAGAGTCTGGCAAGGGGCTAAATGGCAGCACATCGCCTGGATATGAGGGCAGGAAAACCATAGCCTGTCTCGTGTCGGTCAGGAGTCTGAACAGAAGAAGAACACTTGTGCATTGTATGGTACAATATAAAGTTTGTCAATTGTTAAAACTCACACCGTGCAACCAGGGTCGCCTGGTGACAGACCCGCAAGCCGGTTGCACTTGCGGCAGCAGTTGACGCGCCCTGCTTCCTCGTGCAACATGATCGTACTGTCTGCTAGAGAGCACAAAGCACAAATGAATACAGAACTGTTACATAATTCCTGTCAATAGAAAGGTACTTGCATGTCATCGATCAAATTGACCTTCCCGAATGCCGACGGCGTGCAACTGGCGGCCCGCCTGGATCTGCCGTTGGATGAGCCGCCGATTGCCTATGCGCTGTTTGCGCACTGTTTTACCTGTACGATGAACCTCAAAGCAGTTGCCAATATTAGCCGGGCACTGACGGCAGAAGGTATCGCCGTGCTACGCTTTGATTTCACCGGCCTGGGAGAGAGTGAAGGGGAGTTTGCCGACACAAACTTTTCCTCGAATGTGCAGGATCTGATCGCGGCGGCGCGGTTTCTGGATGAGAACTATGACGCGCCCAAAGTATTGATCGGGCACTCGCTGGGGGGCGCGGCAGTGCTGCAGGCAGCGGCGGCGATCCCTTCCAGCCTGGCGGTGGCGACGATTGCCGCGCCCTGCAGCCCGGAACATCTTGCGCGCCTGCTGCGCGAAACCGACCAGGAACCGGCTCCCGATGGGACAGTCCGGATTACTCTGGGGGGGCAGACCTTCACGATCAAGCAACAGTTTCTGGATGACCTGGACGAAACGCGGATGCAGGAGTCCATTCGTACGTTACGCAAGGCGCTGCTGATCTTCCACTCGCCGATTGATCAGGTGGTCGGGGTGGAACATGCCGCCCGGATTTTTCAGGCGGCGAAGCATCCCAAGAGCTTTATCTCGCTGGATCGTGCCGACCATCTGCTGTCGGATCAGCGCGACTCGCGCTATGTCGGCCTGATGATTGCAGCATGGGCGCGCAAATATATCGACACCCCCCGGCCAACCGCACGGCTCAAGCCGTTGTCGGAGCAGCATGTGGTGGCCCAGACCGGCGCGGAAGGTTTTGTTACCGAGGTAGTCGCCAATGGTACGCATTTGCTGGCCGATGAGCCGGTTGCCTACGGTGGCACCGACCTGGGACCCACGCCCTACGACTACCTGCTGTCCGGATTGGGCGCCTGCACCTCGATGACCATGCGGATGTATGCCGACCGCAAAGGCTGGCCCCTCAAGACCATCACTGTGCATCTGCGCTACCAGAAGATTCATGCGCGTGACTGCGAGGAATGTGAAACCAGGCAGGGCAAAGTTGATCAGATCGAGCGCGAGATTGAGATAACCGGGCCGCTGGATGATGAGCAGCGCGCGCGGTTGATCGAGATTGCCGACCGCTGCCCGGTGCATCGGACGCTGCACTCCGAGATCCATGTGAAGACTTCGCTCAAACAGCCGGAGATGTAGCCGTATCTTTCCAGAGACTGTCTGAAAAGGGTGTGTCATGGGGATGTTGGTCTGGTCCCCCGTCCCGTCCGTCATGTGGAAGCGATTGTGAAACAATGAGTCCGGATAGGAGATTGCTCCCGAACGGCCCCGGAGCGGGAGTCCCGGCTTCAGCCGGTTCCGGCCGCACACCGGCTGAAGCCGGGACTCCTGGGGCGCTGTCCGGTGTATCATTGCAACCAGCATGATGTGTGACTGACGCGAACCACCTTTTCAGACAGCCTCTCAGTAACATGCGTTACGCGGTGAGTATTCAAACCGAATGTTTGACCAGGTGGAAGCAAGATTCGCCGGCGGCAACCTGGTACATTTTTATCCTTGTTCACAAACATGTTGCACTATATACAACATGTTTGTGAACAAGCCGGGTTTTTCTGCCCTGCCGGAGGCAATATCCTCCGCCAAACGCGGGATCGCCTGATCCATATCAGCACGGATCGTTTCGCGGTGTTCGCTCATGTCGTGTTGTTCGTGGTCCAAAGCTACCCGGCGTGCAGCGTCGCGCGTTTTTCGCGCTTACGACTGGTTAATCGGATAGAGCGGCAGCCGCGCATCCTGTCCCTGATAGCTCGCCTTTACCCAGGCATAACGCGGGTCGTCCTGGTTTGCCAGGCTCTGGGCGCTCCCTGCCAGCACACAGAGGTAGTAAGTCGTATAGCCCGGTGCGCTGACAACCGGGTGGTAGCCGCCCGGAATCAGTACCAGATCATTATCCCGCGCCCGCAGCAGGGTATCAATCGGATACCCGGCCTGCGCCGGCGGCGAATCGGCGTCGGTGTAGATGTGCTGGTAGGCGTACCCCTCCGGTCGATCAATTTTGTAGAAGTAGACTTCCTCCAGCCGCGCCTCGATCAGTCTGCCCAAGGCATCGGTGCGGTGAACGTCATGCTTGTGCGGCGGGTAGCTGGACCAGTTGCCCCCCGGTGTGTAGGCTTCCACAACCACCAGTCGTCGGCAGTCAAAGCCGGGCGGGATGATATCGTTGATCTGGCGGGTGGCGTTATCGCCGCCGCGTATCTCCGACTGGATATCGGCGGGTGTCACCAGGCGCGGCGGGTGGTCTGCATCCGTCGGCACCCAGGCAACCGCAAACTCGCCGCTGGTTGTGGCGGTCACGGTGAAATGGGTGCGACGCGGCAGGTAGAGCGCGTGCGGCAGCCCGGCAAAGACATTCGCCCGCGCGCCGACATGCTCCCAGGTGCCCCGGTCGGAGGCGATATGCATCTGCCCGCCCAGGGTGACGAGGACCAGTTCGTGCTCGCCAGTGGCAAATGACCATGCCCCACCTGCCGCCAGCCGGCGCGCCTGGAACGCGATAAAATCCCAGCCGGCCTGTTCCGGTGTTATGGCGACGATAATGTCGGGATCGTCAAAGCCATCCGGGTGGATGATCAGGTTGTGAGTATCATACTGCATCAGGTGTTCCTTGTCTAAAGAACCGAGAACTGAGAACTGAGAACCGAGAACTGAAGAACCGAGAACTGAAGAACCGAGAACTGAAGAACCGAGAACTGAGAACAAAGCGTGTTGATGTACCGATCGTTTGTTCTTGTTTTGTTCTTTGTTCTATTATATTCTTTGTTCTAATGACGTATAACACGTTACGCGGCTCCTGCTTTTTGTGTGGTTTCTCTTGCCTGTTCTCGTCTTACCCGGTTTCGTGTTTATGGTTGACCGCGTTCGGAAAATAACTATAATGTATATTTAAACCCGATATTTCCTCTTAGCTTCCTGCTACGGGCGATCTTGTCTATTGTCAAGGAGGACAATCATGCAATCGTATGGGCCGGACAAAATCCACAATGTGGGACTCTTTGGTCACGTTGGCTCGGGGAAGACCACGCTGACCGAGGCTCTGTTGATGACTGCGCACGCTATCTCGCGGATGGGCCGGGTCGAGGATGGTACTACCGTCAGCGACTATGACCCCGACGAGAAGAGTCGCGGTATGTCGATTAACCTCTCCGTTGCGCCAATCGAGTGGGGTAATAATAAAATTAACCTGCTGGATGTGCCCGGCTATGCCGATTTTGCCGGAGATATGGCGGCGGCCATGCGCGTGATCGATGGGGCAATTATTGTGCTGGACGCCTCGGGTGGGGTTGAGGTTGGGACGGAACAGGTCTGGGAGATGGCAGTGCAGGCGAAGGTGCCGCGCATGCTGTTTATCAACAAGCTGGACCGCGATAATGCCAACTTCTTCCGCTGCATCGAACAGGCCCAGGAAGTGCTCGACGCTTCGGTCATTCCGCTGCAAATCCCCATCGGGACGGCGAAAGACTTTCGTGGGGTCATCTCGCTGCGCCGCCAGCGGGCCTGGCTGCTCTCGGATAAACATGATGGCAGCTTTGTCGAGGCTGATATTCCCGCTGAATATGATGCCCAGATGCACGAGTGGCGTTCAAAACTTATCGACAAAATTGCCGCCACCAACGACGATCTGATTGAGCACTACCTGGAAGATGGCGAGGATGCGTTAAGCCGGGATGAACTGCTCACGGGGTTGCGCACGGGTATCGCCAACGGGTCGATTGTGCCCGTCTGCTGTGGATCGGCGCTCGAAGTTGTGGGCATGGCTCAACTGCTCAACGATATTCTCGACTGCCTCCCCTCAGCGGCGCGCAAGCCGGTCAGGGCGACCGATCCGGTAAGCGGTGAGGAAGTTACGTTCAAGCCGGCCACGAATGAGCCGCTGACGGCGTTGGTGTTTAAGACCGTGGCCGATCCCTACGGCAAGGTGAGCATGTTCCGCGTCTTCAGTGGTGAAGTTCAGGATAACTCCTCGGTCTACAACGCGCGTACCGGCAAAGACGAGCGGGTAGCCCATGTTTACCAGGTATGTGGACGCGAGCAAACCGGCACGAGTGCGATTGGTCCGGGCGATATTGGTGTTACAACCAAACTGACCGACACGACGACCAATGATACGCTCTGTGCCCATGACCGCCCGCTCCAACTGCCGCCGATCAACTTCCCGGCTCCGGCCTTTACCGCCACGGTCAAGCCGCATAGCCGTGCGGACCTCGACAAACTGGGGGCTTCCATGACCCGCATCGCCGAGGAAGATCCGACATTGCAGATTGACCGGGATGCTATGACGGGCGAGATGCTGCTCTCCGGCCTGGGTGAGAGCCACCTGGCAATTGTGGCCGACCGGATGAAGCGCAAGTTTGATACCAGCGTGGATATGGAACTGCCGCGCATCCCCTACCGCGAGAAGATCCGCACCACCGCCGAGGAGCGCTACCGCCACAAGAAACAGACGGGGGGCGCGGGGCAGTTTGCCGACGTGATGCTGCGGGTTGAGCCGCTCGAAACCGACCCGGACCGCCAAGATCCGTTGGAGTTTGTCAACGAGATTGTCGGCGGGGTGATCAGCCGGGGCTTTATGCCGGCGATTGAGAAGGGCGTGCGTGAGGCGATGGCCGAGGGTTTGCTGACCGGCAACCCGGTGATCGATGTGCGCGTGGCGGTCATCGACGGTAAGGAGCATCCGGTGGACAGCAAGGAAATTGCGTTCAAGACCGCCGGGGCGCAGGCGTTCAAGCTTGCCGCGATGAAGGCCGGTCCGGTGATCATGGAGCCGATTTATCTGCTCGAAATCACGGTACCGGATCAATACTCCGGCGATATCATGAGCGACATCAGCACCCGGCGCGGGCGGGTCATGGGGATGATGCCGGCGGGGCGTGGCCGGACCACTATCACCGTGCAGGTGCCCCTGGCCGAATGCCAGCGCTACGCCACCGATCTGCGGGCGCTAACCCAGGCACGCGGTACGTTCACCATGCGCTTCGAGACCTTTGAAGAAGTGCCGCCGCATGTGATCGACAGTCTGGTTGAGCACCACAATAAGGATAAGGAACTGGTGCATTAAGGGGTGGGGGTTAACGGGTAGGGGTTAGGGGTTAAGAACACAACCGTTTGCCCCTGACCCCAATACCTTTCAAATAAGACAACATACACGGTCACTCCCCGAGAAGGAGCTATCGCCTCCGGCAGGGCGGAATCGGACATCCTTATTTGGAAAAAAAGTGGCTCTCCGAGCCACTTTTTTTCCAAAAAGATCGAAAAAGTACCATGCTGCCGCAGGCGAATCGGGCCGTTCATCCAAAACAAACGCCTGTTTGATCACCCAGCGCGTAACTCGTGTCAAATAAGACAACATACACGGTCACTCCCCGAGAAGGAGCTATCGCCTCCGGCAGGGCGGAATCGGACATCCTTAAATTTTCACATTGTGAAAATTTGTTGTGAGAAAGATACAAGAGTACCATGCTGCCGCAGGCGGAACCGTTCTGTAGCGGAGCAAACGTCCGGTTTGCTCCGCTACAGAACGGTTCTGCTATTTGAACGGTATTGCCCCTAACGGTTAACGGTTAACGGTTAACCGTTAACCCCTAACCTCTAACCGTCAACCCCTATCACCGCACATACTGATCAAAAAAGTTCAGCGTGCGCTCCAGGTAGAGATCTTGCTGCGCCCCTTGCAGCGAGTGCGTCCCTCCCTCGTAGATAAACAACTCCGACTGCTTGCCCGCGTCCAACAATCCTTGATGCAGCTTGATAACCCACTCGCGGGGAACCGGCACATCGGCGGTGCCCCAGTGGATCTGCACAGGTGCCTGCACATACTGTAAATAGTTGATCGGCGAGAGCCGCGCGAAGAGGTCGGGCGCTTCCTCCGGCGTGAGCGGGAAGGTGGCCGTGGTGCCCGGATCGCCCGGTACATCGTCGGTGTGGAAGGCGTAGTAGTTATCGGCCAGTTCCGGCGAGGCAGGCGCGTAGATCAGCGCGGCGGCAATCTGGTCGCTGACCAGGATCGCCTTGGTGGTAATTTCGCCGCCATTGCTGTGTCCCCACATGCCAATCGGCCCCGGTTGCGCATCCGGCAACTGGGAGATCAGCGGCAGCAGGTTGAGCGTGTCGATCACATGCCCGGCGCGGAAGACATTCGGCGCATCATCCGACCCGGCGTGGCTGCGGAAGTCGGGAGCCAGGCAGAGGTAGCCCCGCGCCGCCAGGTAATCGCTGGCATGCTGGGTGTCATAGCCGGTATCGTAGACATCCAGCGGGAAGTAGCCATGGTTCAGGACCACCACCGGGAACGGTCCCTGTCCGCGTGGGCGGGTCAACTGGCCGGTAATGCGCAGCCCATCGCTGGTGTAGGCAAACAACTCCCGTGTGAATGCCGCCGTTTCACTGCGCAGCCCCAGCACTTCGATGGTGCCCTCGCCGTAGGAGCGGGCCCGCAGCCCCTCAATGGTGTACTGGGCATACTCGGCGTAGGGATCAGGCGTGGGGGTGGGCGGTTGCGGCGTGGCGGTCGGCGGAACGGCCGTCGGCGTCAGGGTTGGTTCCGGGGTTGGCGTGATTGTCGGCATGGTGGTCGGTGACGGGTCGGGTGTGGTGGAAGCGGGAACGGCCGTCGCCGTGGGTGGATCGGATGCCGGCGTTGCCGTGCTGGTGGCGGATGGCTCGCTGCTGTCGATCTGCGCGACCGGCTGGTTGCCCCCGCTGCTGCACGCGGTCAACACAAACAGCAGGAAAAGCACTCTGAAAAGATACATAGCGATTCCTTGCACAGACGCGCCTGCCCCGGTTGTTCGAGACAGGCATACGTTTTCTTTCCCAGTTTAGGCGTATACGCTCAGTGTACGCCAATCCGGGCAGCAGCGCAAAGAACAGGACAACGCAATCACAACCATAGCGGAAATCCACCGCCATTGAAGCCGCTCCGGGCTGGATCATGCTGAACTGAGTTTAGGATGATCCAGCCGGGAGTCAGATCAGCTACACCGCGTAACTCGTGTGATGAAGAAGATCGAAGACATGGGCAGGCATGGAGATGTGGCGACCTGGGAACCGACAATAAAGAGAATGTGATATTTCCCAATCAGCGCATACCTATAGTTTCGTTCACGGGGAGCTACGTATTCTTAATAATTTACACACCAAACTTATAGCCTGCCTGTCAATTCATTGATTTTTATTAAAACGGCTATCGAAAGAATAAATAGTCGCGGAACAAAGGACAAACATCATCTCTACTGGGAATACATACTATGTGCGTTGTGCCGTGTTCCGCTGTTCTTGGTTTTATACGCGCTATTTTAGTACTACAATTTTACTTTATATTAATCATTGCGGCATTTTTTCCGGATATTCACCTACACAGCGGTATCATACTACGTCGCCCACTCCGTAAGTACCAACCATGTTCTGCCTAATAGTCCTATACCAACTACATAGAATAGCTGGTTATCATGGAGAGTAGTAGAAGTGAATGATTCCTGCTTTGGCGGAAGGAAATATCTCTGATGACAAAATTCACATTTATGGTATGCCCGCACGATACCGCCCGTGGTCCTGAAGCCTGGTATCGGATGGCCCAGTATCTTACGCAACATCTGGAGTTTGATGTCCATTTTGAGCTTTCCCTGGACTTCCAGGATTTTCATGCGCAGCTTGACTCGGCGGATATTGTCTATGCCAATCCTACCGATACCCTCAAACTGATCGATCAGCGCGGATTTGTCCCGCAGGTGAAGCCAAAGGGTCTCTGCGACGAACTGGTCTTTGTGGCCAATACTGAGATTGCCAATCCCACCCTCGAAGCACTCCAGGGCGAGAAGATTGCGACCGTCCGCAGTCTACTGCCCTCCAATATCGCACTCTATCTGCTGAAGCAGCGTTCAATTGAACCGGCGGAACTGCTTGACCGCGAGTCCTGGATGAGTGTCATTCGCAGCGTGTGGCAGGGCGAGGCGAACTATGGCATTGTCTACAAGGACACCTACGACGAACTCTCCGACCAGGGGAAGGGTATGGTCAATGCCTTCTTCACTTCGGATGAGAAAGTGGCCTTTCACAGCTTCGTCTGTGGCCCAAATGTGGGCGCAAAATGCGATAACCTCGAAAACGCCTTGCTGGTAATGGATAGCGATGATACCGGTAAGGAGGTTTTAAGCGAATTGCATCATATCTCCAGTTGGACCCGTATCATTCCGGAAGAGCTGGATCTGATGCGACATATCATTAAGGAATATTCCTGAGCCATAACCACCTGTAGCCGTGACACCCGGTGGTGTGTCATTTGAACCCGGGAACCGTACGATCACCAATGCCGGCATTCGCTGAATCATACTATCACCATCGCGCTGACATGAGCCAACGCGAACGGTAAGGAGAAACTTCACCATGGCATCACGACAGGATCAGATCGCAGAAATTCTAGACCGCTTCGCCGAAAACGCCGGAAATGATGTTGCTGGAGTTGCCGCCGTGAGTATGGACGGTATCGTCCTGGTATCGCGCATGTCGGCCGATGTCAATGCCGACCGCGTCGGCGCAGTCGCGGCAACGATGATCGGTGTCACCCGCCGGGTATCGGGTGAGTTGAAGATTGGCTTCCCCGATGAGGCGATCATCAAGGCGGCCAATGGCCTGTTTATGGTCCTTCCAGCCGGCGATCAGAGCCTGCTGGCCGTCAACCTGCGCGAGGGGGCCAACCTGGGTATGGTTCGCCTGGAAGCGCGCGACGCAGTGAAATCAATTAGCCAGGTACTCTAAACGAAACTTGGACCGGATGCACTACCACACTAGTCGTTGCCCTATCTTAACCATTACCTGAATCTAAGGAGGTTCACCATGACCGCAACACTTCGTCCCGAACTGGGTGATTTTATGAGCCTGATCTGCTTCCAGTATCTCCGCCAGGTTGCCGAGGAGACGGCCGGGCGCGCGTTGATCATTACCGCCGGTCGCCAGCGGGGACAGGATCTGGCTGAACAACTGGGTCTGCTGGGCACGACGCAGGAGGCTGCCGTGTTGCGGGAGAAGCTGGATCAGGCTTTGGGCGGCGATGGCACGCGTCTTTGCCTGGTACAGAGTGTAACCCCCAAAGAGGATGGCGGCTATGAGATCCGGGTGGCCGAGGGCGCCTGTGCTGCCGGTGTCACCTCGAGTGAGCCGTTTTGCGCCTTCACCATGGGTGTCTTTATGGGGGCAATCAGTGCCATGACCGGCCAGCGCATGTTGGGCAAAGAGAGCGAGTGCTGCGCAACCGGTGCAAGCACCTGCGTGTATCAGATTGACCCTGTCGGGTAGTATCCGGTGTAGGCGCTCGGTACGATGTGCCGAATGCTACTCCCCACCAGTACCCCGCATCGATCAGACACACGTTGGAACATATCATACCATGGTATGATAAATTACGGGAGTTACGCGGTTGTCCATCCACCGGCTGGGATGTGCCTCCGGCAGGGTGGAAGATTCCATCTTGTTTCACGAACATTCGGTTCTGTGAGCCAAATGTTCGTGAAACAAGATGGAAAATGTACCATGCTGCCGCAGGCGAATCCAGCTTCCATCTGACGAAACGCTCGGTTTGAAGGCGCACTGCGTAACTCTTGTAAATTAAAGAGGCTGAAGGCCGTATACCACACCTTCAGCTTCTTCCCTTTATTTCTCTTCATATCGCTAAGGAACTACTATGGCCCTCGAAGGTTCACTTCAAGATATGTCGCTCAGCGACCTCATTCAGGTCTTCCGCATGGGGCCAAAAACCGGCGTGCTGCTGCTCCTCAATGAGGACGAACGGGGAGTCATCTATGTGGCTGCCGGGCGGATGGTCGATGCGGCGATTGTACGGGGTACCGAGCGAGTGGTTGTGGCGAAGGGTGATGAGGCGGTGATTCAAATGCTCACCTGGGATAATGCCGGCTTTGTCTTTCGCCATAACCCCTCGGTGCAAACACGCTCAATTCGGATAGAAAATGATGGAGAGTGGCTGATCCTGGAGGGGATGCGGCGGCGTGAAGATCCCATGCGCGCCATGCCCTATCAGTCGCTGTCGCTGGATACGCGCCTGCAACTGGCGCCGGTCCCCAATGATGCCAAAAGCGGCGTGAGTCTCAATGTCAATCAGTGGCGGGTCTTGAGCCAGGTTGCCAACAGCAAAGACCTGCGCGATATATGCCGCGCCACCGGGCTGGGAACTGAGGCGGTTATCCGTACGGTCGCCGAACTAATGTCAATCGGCCTGGTGGAGGTTATGCCGCCGGAACGACCCAGACCTCAGGCCGCCAAGCAGTCGGCGCGTGCTGCGCGCACGCCACAGTTAGCCTTTGCCGGAAACGGCATTCCTGGAGACGGTGGTGTTGACGAGGAGCAGCCATCGGTCAGCCAGAATTTGTTGAATGCAATTATGCGCCGGATCCGCGGTTTGTAGCATGAGGAATGGCGAGATTACCATGAATGCATTGAAGCTCAAGATCGTTATTACCGGAAGCTACGCTGCGGGTAAAACCCAGTTTATCCGCTCGATCAGCGATATTGACCCGGTGAGCACTGACTATGACGTGACGCCGGATGATGAACGCGAACTGAAGCACAATACGACTGTGGCGCTGGATTTTGGCACGATTGCCATCAACGAGCGGGTTTCGCTTTACCTGTTTGGGACGCCCGGTCAGGAGCGCTTCGATTTTATGTGGGAACATTTGAGCATCGGCGCGCTGGGTTATGTGGTGATGGTGGATAGCTGCCGCCCCGGTCACTTCGCCGAGACGTTGCGCCTGATGGATCGCTTTGCCGAGATTACCGACGCACCGTTTGTGGTAGCCGCGAACAAGCAGGATGATCCTGCCGCGCTGCCGGTTAGCTATGTCCGGCGACGGCTGGGCCTCCCCCTCGAAATTCCGGTGCTGCCTTGCATCGCCACGGATCGCGCCACCGTCAAAACGGTACTGCTGACGCTGCTTCAGCAGATTGCGGCACGCGTGCCGAAGTCAGCTACGCCGTCTTCTGCTTCTGCCTAGTACTACAACGAAATTTCTTTCTCAACGCAGAGACGCAGCGCGCGCAGAGATGACCAACATCGGATAGACGGATCAGCGTGCTCTGTGGCTTCGGCATGCCTGGTTTGAGCAAACCCTCGTTGTCGTACTAGAAATCGAGAACGCAGAACCGCGAATCGGGAATGTAGAACTGTGACGAACCTCCTGCGCGTTTCCGTCTGGTGACGGGGAACGGTTGTGGGAGGTTTACACTTCCACGCCGTAGGTCGCGTAGAATGCGCGCTTCTCCCCCATTGTCTGCTCCTGCGCAAGCGTCCTGTCAATTATACGACTTACGCGGTGCGTGTCCAAACGGGACATTTCACCCGATGGACGCCCGATTCGCCAGCGGCAGCATGGTGCTTTTTTATCTTTTTCACACAAATGTTGCACTATGTGCAACATTTGTGTGAAAAAGCATGGAATCTTCCGCCCTGTCGGAGGCGAAAAATCCTTTCACGGGAGTGACCGCGTACGTCCTGTCATTGACAGGACGTACGCGGTGCCGTTTGTTTGGGCCTGGTATCAGACCCAAACGCTGGTTTCGCCGGCGGCAGCATGGTACCCTTTTTACATGAGTCATCCCGAATTTAACAACGCCAGGTGCAAGCCCGGTGGCGGTTCCCGTAACCAGAGGCGACTGATAGCGGCCCGGAGGCGATACAGCGGCATGCGTACCTGCTGGTAGCGGCGCCCAGTGCGATGGTTTCACTGGCGCAGGAGGCGACGACACAGATCCCGAAAGGATGGGTGCAACAGATGCAACAGAAATGCATACGCTAACGTGACCAACAGCAGCAACCTCTCGCGGGCCGCTGGGCACTGCACGCGCACGCGCTCGAAGGCCAGTTCACTTTTGCTGTACCGCCAGACCTCCTCGATCTGCCGGCGGCGGGCATACGCCAGCACCACATCCCAGGCCTCAGCCGCGGTATGGATGACGTCATCGGTCAGCAGATACCACGGTTCCCGGCCACCTCCCAAGCGAGCCACCACCAGCCACAGCGGGGATCGAATGCGGGTTCAAAGACAGCAAGCGCGGTGGCCAGCACTGGGAGCAGACCAAAATGCCGGCTCCCGAACAGGCCGAATGGCGATGGCGGGCGATGGCGGTGGACACCGTATGGGTGGTGGCGGTGGGCTGCGCCGCCGAAGCGGAAGCCGAAGAACGCGGCGACGCGCCTCACCTACTGGGTGGCACGACGACGGGCACGCGCACGCTCAGTTGTTTTCGGCGGGGGCGGTTGGTCATCCTGGCGGCACGGTGGCAGGAGAAGGGGTTGCCAGCGGCGGTTCGCCGGAGCCGTGGCCGAAAAGTCTTGACAGTGCCCAGGATACGCCAGAAGCCCATTCCAAAACGGCATGACAAAAAAGCCTACACCTGAGACCGGCGGGTCGGGATCGTCGGCGTACAGCGCGGCATCGACGGCGGCGTTCACGGCGGCGGACCATCCGGCGCGCCGCCGCGGCTGAGACGGCGGCACCAACTGGGGCGTCCGGTTCGCCAGGTCGGCGTGCGTCAGCAGTGTGGCAACCTCCGCTTGCTCGGCCTGCCGAATGATCTGCCCACGGAATGTGTCAATATATTTGAAACAGATGAGATCGATAATTCGGGTGCAGCATGCGGCGTTGTCTCTGCAGACGATCCAGTCGCCGCATGGTAGCCTGCTGATGGCTGACCGCTGGGTGTCGCCCCCGTGGTCGCTGCTGGTGGATTAATCCAGACGGCTGGGGGCAGCGCCGGCGGCTGCGGCTGGCCCCGCACAACGCGCTCAGGATGCGCTTGATAGGCCACATCCAGCGTCGCCTGGCGTGCTGCCTGTACCCCAGGTGTCTGGCCCTGATGCACGGTCGCAGGCGTCATCAAGCCAATGCCCGTATGATGATGGTCATGAGTGTACCACATGAAAAACGGGCGTGCCATGCGCGGGCATCCTCCATGCTCCCGAAGCGATCGGGGAACGTTGGATGGTATGTTACCGTTTTGAACTGCGCTTCGGAAACGGGAGTATCATGTGAGACCGATGGACGCGCGTGGCTCGTGATGACGCCCAGATCGATGAATACCTGGGTGACCGTGGTGCGCGTCATGGCACGCCCGCGATCCGCATGCAGGGTGAGCTGCCCGGGTGCGATCCCGTCCGTGGCATGGGGCGCAGCGATGAAGGTCGCGGCCAGATCAGCCGATTCGCGCTCGGCAAGCATCCACCCAACCACATAGCGACGATACCCATCGATGATGACATACCGGTACTAGGAGGTCCAGGCGACTGGCCCGTTCAGCTTCGTGATATCCCAACGCCAGCGTTGGTTGGGACCAGGGGCCAGGAACGCGGGCGTGGCGTAGGCGGTTCGGCAAGCCCGATCCCGCTGGCGTGTGACGTCACCGGTGGCACGCAGGATGCGCTACATGGTCGACCACGAACAGCGATACCGGCCCGCATCAAGCACGGTGGCATCCACCTCGCGGAGCGTGCCATCCACAACGCGCTCGCTCTTCAGGATCGTCCGCACCTGGATGCGCTCCTCGGCGCGCAAGGCCTGCGGCGAGCGGCGTGCCGCCGAGGACGTGCCGAACGGCGGCATAGCCGTCTGGATGGGGGCGCTGGCCGGTTCCGCATCCATCGCCCTGGTCGGGGATGGGACCCCATCCGCTGACACAGACGCGTTGGGCGTGCGTGCCCGGTCGTACGCGCTACGCGGCGACGCCGCTCCCGCCAACCCCCGCTCCGACCGCAACCCTTGCCCTGACACCAACGCCGGCAAATCCGGCCCCAGAGCTAATTGGCGGCGGCGACTGGCTCAACTCAGAGCCGCTGACGCTGGCGGAACTGCATGGGCAGGTAGTCCTGATTGATTTCTGGACCTATGGCTGTATCAACTGCCGGCGCACCCGGCCCCATGTGCGCGCCTGGTGGGACGCCTATCGGGATGATGGCCTGGTCATTATCGGCGTGCATACCCCGGAGTTCGAGAGCGAGAAATCGCTGGAGAATGTCCAGGCAGCGGTGGCGGAGCAGGGTGTCACCTGGCCGGTCGTGCAGGACAACGAGAAGCGGATCTGGCGGGCGTACGAGAACCGCTACTGGCCGCGCTTCTACCTGATCGATAAGCAGGGCAATATCATCTACGATCATATCGGTGAAGGCCGCTACGAGGAGACCGAGCGCCGCATTGTTGCGGCGCTGGCGGAGTAGTGCGCTTCCGGCGTAGCGCCAATAACAGGAGTTACGCGGTTGCCATGCAAACCGAACGTTTTACTCAATACAAGCCCCGATTCGCCTGCGGCAGCATGGTACTTTTTTATCTGTTTTCACAAAAATGTTGCACATAGTGCAACATTTTTGTGAAAACAGATGGTTTCTTCCGCCCTGCCGGAGGCGAAATTCCCTGTCGGGTCAGGAACTGTGTAACTCTTATTCAATAACGCACGTCGTAACGTCTGCTGAGGATTGTGGGAAGAGCGCTGACGGTCTTTGGAGACCTGTCAACGCTGGTTCCTGGATACGGCAAGCATGCGGCAGTGTGGCTACCGCACTCCATAGTGCGCATTTCCCCCGCCGGACGGTCATTCTGACGGCTTCACCTCCGGATTACCCTTATCTGGTGGCTGTTGTCTCCCCCAACTGCTGGGTATACTGAATATACACGGTATCATGCATCGGCAGATCAGGACAACATTTTGATCGTGCTGATTCGAATAGAGCAGTTGGGAGAGACGCGATGATTCCACGTAACCGCCTGGATATTGGCTGGGCTGATCTGCTGGCCGGGATAGGTTACTGCTGCCGACCGGGGCGATGTGCGCCCCTCCAGCAGCAGATTGCGGCACGCTGGTCATCCCCAGACGACACGGTGGTTTGCCTGTCGGTGCGCAGCGGCTTTGATCTGGCGCTCCAGGCATTAGCCTTCCCACCCGGTAGTGAGATCCTGGTTTCGGCGGTGACAATTCAGGATATGGTCCGCATTATTGAGGCGCATGGACTGGTTCCCGTGCCCCTCGACCTGGATATGCAGACGTTATCCGTACCACCGACCGCCATAGCGCGAGCCGTTACTGCGCGGACGCGAGCCATGCTGGTGGCGCATCTCTTTGGCAGTCGCATGCCGCTGGAGCCGCTGGTGCAGATTGCCCGACAGCATGGGCTCTGCCTGATCGAGGATTGCGCGCAGGCTTACGATGGTTCCGACTACCGCGGCCATCCCCAGAGCGACATTACGATGTTTAGCTTTGGACCGATCAAAACCGCAACCGCGCTGGGTGGTGGTCTCCTGCGGGTGACGGATCGCGGGTTGTTGGACCGGATACAGGCGTTGCAGGCCACCTACCCCCGGCAGCGCCGGGATCAGTTTCTGCGTCGGTTGGGCAAGTATGCCGGACTGAAGGTCTTTACCTACCCCGCCACCTTTCGCCTGCTGCCGGCACTCTGCCGCCGGGCCGGCGTTGACCATGACCGGCTTATCGGGCAGGCGGTACGCGGCTTCCCCGGCCCGGCGCTGCTGCGACGCATCCGGCGGCAGCCCGCCTACCCGCTGCCCGCACTACTGGCGCGGCGGCTACGCCAGGATCAGCGGAGCAATATCGCGCAACGCAAGGCGGTCGCCGAGACAATCATCAGCCTGATGCCAGAGATCCGGCGGCCGGGTGCGTGTGCCGCGCATCATACCCACTGGGCCGTCCCGGTTCAGGTGGCGAACCCGGACGCGCTAGTGCAGCATCTCCGCCGCCATGGATTCGACGCCACCCGCTGGGCCTCCAGCCTGCATGTTGTCACACCTCCGGCGGATCGACCGGAAACGGCACCACTGGAGGCGCAGCAAACCATGGCCGGGTTGCTCTACCTGCCGGTCTATCCCGGCGTAAAGGCGCACGACCTGCAGCGACTGGCCCGGGCGATCAGGACATTTGCGGATGCGGTAGAGGTGCATGTGTAATACATTTTTTATACCAGATTCGTTCGCGGTGCGCCATTTCTGGTATACTTTGGCGTGATTGACATGACACCTACCGAGAGGACAGCGATGGCGGTATGGAGAAGAACGCGGCGGGCCCAGACTATACGAAGCATCCTGATTCTGCTTGTGCTTACTGTGCTGACGGCCTGCGGCGCAATTGGCGGGGATAATCTCGCGCCCTTCCAGGATCAGAGCGCCAATGCGACGGCAACGATGGAAACGCAACAGGCTCAGTTTGCGGTGGCAATGGAGACCCTGCGCAACCAGTATCGCATTCCGGGCATGTCGGTGCTGGTTATTCAGCATGGCACGGAAGTTTTTGCCGAAGGGTTTGGGTATGCCGACCTCGCCAACGAACGTCCCGCCAATGAGATCACCCCCTATCGTCTCGCCTCGCTGACCAAACCGATTGCGGCAACCGTCATTCTCCAACTGGTCGAGGAGGGCAAAATCGACCTGAACGCGCCGTTTGCTGCCTACGACCCGGCCTATACCGATCTCTGCGCCATCATTCGCAGCCCCACCGGCTATAACATTGCGGATTACAACTGCGAAACCGAGCAGATCAGTGTGCGCCACCATATGAGCCATACGACGCAGGGTCGCCCCGGCGATAGCTTTCTCTACCAGGGGGGCGTCTATGGCCTGCTGGCACGGGTCGCCGGTAGCGTCTCCGGCCAGAGCTTTGAGACCCTGTTGACCGAGCGGATTATTCACCCGCTGAATATGGCCAGTTCGGCAGCAGACCAGCGGATCGCACCGCCGCGCGTGATGGAACGGCTGGCACGCCCCTACCGCGTCGATGAGTGGGGCAACCTGGTGCCCACCGAGTACCCCGGTGTGGAAGTCGATGCCGCCGCCGGGATGATCTCCACCGTGGTTGATCTGGCAAAGTTTAATCGCGCGCTGGATAACAACCTGCTGATTTCTGCGGCCAACCGCGAGTTGATGTGGACGCCGACTATGTCGAACAGCGGACAGCCTTTGCCGTACGGATTGGGCTGGTTTGTCCAGGAGATCGACGGCACCCGCGTTGTCTGGCATTTTGGCTGGTGGCCCGATGCCTTCTCGTCACTGATGGTAAAAATACCGGAGCAGGACTCGCTCATGGTGCTGCTGGCGAATAGCGACGGGGCCAGCGCGCCCTTTGCCGAGGGGATGAGCCGGGGCGATCTGCTCCAGTCCCCCTTTGCGGCGGCATTTATCGCCGAGTATACCGACCTGGATACCACAACCGGCCGATCAACTGCCGAGAATTAAAGATACCCCTTTCAACTACCGGAGTTACGCGGTTGCCATGCAGACCGGACATTTGCCTGAATGAACGTCCCGATGCGCCTGCGGCAGCGTGGTCTTTCTGTTTCTTGTTCAGGAACATGTTGCACGATGTGCAACATGTTCCTGAACAAGAACGGGAGTCTTCCGCCCTGCCGGAGGTGATATCTCCTTCCCGAAGAGGGACCGCGTAACTCGTGTCAACGACCGGAGTTACGCGGTTACCATGCAGACCGGACATTTGCCTGAATGAACGTCCCGATGCGCCTGCGGCAGCGTGGTCTTTCTGTTTCTTGTTCACGAAAAATTGGCTCGGAGAGCCAATTTTTCGTGAACAAGATCTGGTAACTTCCGCCCTGCCGGAGGCGAATCGGGCCGTTTGTTCAGGCAGATGCCTGGTTTGGAACCGACCGCATAATTCCTGATGTTTGAAAGGTATTGGGGTTAGGGGTTAGGGGTTACAGGTTAAAAGAATAGATGGATGGAGGGGCGAAAAATTTTTCGCCCCTCCATCCATTTTCGCCCTTGCGGAATTATCGCCACCGTTTTGTTCCCGGCTTGCAAAGCCGGCAATTTCTGCTATGATATTCCCCGTATGGGGAGTAGCCATCCACCCAGGTGGATCAATCGGTCGTCAGGACAGAGCAACGCTCTCGGCTGATTGGTAGGTGTCGATACACTGAGGGCAAGACCATCACGCGTATGCAGATCGTGTGGGGGTCTTGCCCTTTTTGACTCCTGAACGATCTGCCCGGCAGTCGCATGTGATCGGCACCAGTGTGGTGCCGGTCATGGAACACGCGTTACGTAGGTGCTGTTTGGAACGGATATCGCCTCCGGCAAGGTGGAATTGACCACCTTATTTTGATGCAGGTTGAGCAACTCATCCGGGCATCGCTCCCGGAGTCCCGGCTTCAGCCGGATCAGGCATTCCCGGCAGTCTGCCGCTGGCCCGGCCGACATTCCACCGGCTGATGCAGGTTGAGCAACTCATCCGGACATCGCTCCCGGAGTCCCGGCTTCAGCCGGTCGGCGGCCGTTCACCGGCTAAAGCCGGGACGCCAAACGTTCGGGCCGTGAGTTAGTCCTATCCGGACTATGTTTTCAACGTTCATCAGCCGGATTGGGCGTTCCCGGCAGTCTGCCCTGGCCCGGACGGCATTCCACCGGCTGATGCAGGTTGAGCAACTCATCCGGGCATCGCTCCCGGAGTCCCGGCTTCAGCCGGTCGGCGGCCGTTCACCGGCTAGAGCCGGGACTCCAACGCCGGGGTAGGATTGGAGCGAACATCATCCGGCCACATTCCATGCTGCCGCAGGCGAATCTGGCTTATGGGTCTGACAACAGCCCGCAACTGGATACATCACGTAACGCGTATCATCTCAATCACAAGGAGTAGGGCATGGATCTTCTCACGTGGGGTATGTTGGGGTTGGGGCTGGTGGTGTTGATCGGCGGGGCGGAGTTGCTGGTGCGCGGCGCTTCCCAACTGGCGGCCGCCGTCGGGATCTCCTCGCTGGTGATCGGCCTGACGGTGGTCTCGTTCGGCACCAGCGCGCCCGAGCTGGCGGTCAGTATTCAATCCAGCCTGGCGGGGCAACCCGACCTCGCCATTGGCAATGTGGTCGGCAGCAATATCTGCAACATCCTGCTGATCCTGGGCATCTGCGCAACGATTACCCCGCTGGTGGTGGCGCGGCAACTGATCCGGCTGGATGTGCCGCTGATGATCGGTGTCTCGCTGCTGCTGTTCCTGCTGGCCCGCGACGGACTGATCGGGCGCTGGGACGGCGGGCTGCTCTTCGGCGGTATTATCGCCTACATCGTCTTTACGCTCTACCAGAGCCGCCGCGAGAATGCATTGGCGACCGCCGACGCCGATGCGCCGCCCGCGCCGCAGCCCACGCCGCTCAACCTGCTCCTGCAGGTGGTGCTGATTATCGCCGGGCTGGGCCTGCTGATCCTGGGCGCAAACTGGCTGGTGACCAGCGCCGTCACGATTGCGCGCGCGCTGGGGGTGAGCGAGCTGGTCATCGGCCTGACGGTGATTGCGGTCGGCACATCGCTGCCGGAGGTCGCCACCTCCATCCTGGCCAGCATTCGCGGCGAGCGCGATCTCGCGGTGGGCAATGTGGTCGGCAGCAACCTGTTTAACATCCTGACCATCCTGGGGCTGACCAGCCTGATCACGCCGATCAACGTGGCCCCGGCCGCCATCCGCTTTGACCTGCCGATTATGATCGCGGTGGCGCTGGCCTGCCTGCCGATCTTCTTCACCGGCATGCAGATTGCGCGCTGGGAGGGACTGCTGTTCCTGTTCTACTACCTGGCCTATACGCTCTTCCTGATCCTGACGGCCACGCAGAGCGCCGCGCTGCCGCTGTTTAGCATTGCCATGCTCGGCTTTGCCCTGCCGCTCACCGCCGTCACCCTGCTGGTGCTGGCCGGCTACGCCCTCTGGCAGAATCGCCGTCCGGCTACCGGCCGGGGAGGTTAACCACGAAGGCCACGAAGAGCACGAAGGATTTTGAGGACGGAGGACGGATGATGGAGGACGGAGGACGGACTACGGATTACGGACGACGGACTACGCCCCTGCACCGCCGCGTGGCCCATCGTGATCGCCGCGTGGCGCACCGCCGCGTGGTTCATCGTGATCGCCGCGTGGCGCACCGCCGCGTGGTTCATCATGATCGCCGCGTGGCGCACCGCTGCGTGGTTCATCGTGATCGCCGGGGCGCGCACCGCCGCGTGGTTCATCGTGATCGCCGGGGCGCGCATCACCGCGTGCCCCATCGTGATCGCCGGGGCGCGCATCACCGCGTGCCCCATCGTGATCGCCGGGGCGTGCATCACCGCGTGCCCCATCGTGATCGCCGGGGCGCGCATCACCGCGTGCCCCATCATGATCGCCGCGTGGCCCATCACCGCGTGGCCCATCGTGATCGCCGCGTAGGGGCGCAGCATTGGCCCGCCGGATATCGCCCGCCGTTAAATGTCCGGCCAATGCTGCGCCCGACATCGCGCCATCGCGCCGGGTGTGGGATCGGTGTGCATCGCCGGTCATTCCCCCAACCGCGCCTCCACCACCGCCAGCGATTGCCGCGTTGATTGGGTGTCGGGATGCTGTGGTCCCAATGCCTGCTCATAGATCACCAGCGCCCGCCGCCGCAGCGTACCTGCCTCGGCGATGTTTCCTTCGTGATAGCAGAGCACCGCCAGATTGTTCAGGCTTTGGGCGGTGTCGGGATGGGTCGGCCCCAGCACCTGTTCGCGGATCGCCAGGGCGCGTTCGTAGTAGGGGCGGGCGGCGGCCAGCTCGCCCTGACTATCCAGCAGTGCGCCCAGATGGTTCAGGCTTTGGGCGGTGTCGGGATGGGTCGGCCCCAGCACCTGCTCATAAATTGCCAGGGCGCGCTCGTACAAGGGGCGGGCGGCGGCCGGCTCGCCCTGACTATCCAGCAGTGCGCCCAGATTGTTCAGGCTGCCGGCCGTGTCGGGATGGGTCGGCCCCAGCACCTGCTCATAAATTGCCAGGGCGCGCTCGTACAAGGGGCGGGCGGCGGCCAACTCGCCCTGACTATCCAGCAGTGCGCCCAGATTGTTCAGGCCGGTGGCGGTGTCGGGATGGGTCGGCCCCAGCACCTGCTCATAAATTGCCAGGGCACGT
>JGI12109J20283_10055865_pt1 | contig 32038 bp, 18 predicted proteins | sample ElkSlonscriptome_12_FD_20283 | JGI IMG/M metagenome (IMG submission 20283)
GAAGGAGAGCCGCCGCGTGGCGACGCGATACGAGAAGCTCGCGACGCATTATCTCGCGATGGTCAAGCTCGCCATGATCCAGCGATGCCTTAGGCTGCTCGATCCGTCAAACAGAACCTAGTGTTCCGAGTCTGAAGTATCCATACAGGCGTTCTTGACGCGGCGGAGGATGTTGTCGGCGTCGGCGGTCCAGTTGAACGGCTTGGCGTTCTCGTTGTGCGTGTCGATGTAGCTCCTGATCGCCCGCTCCAATGCACGCACCGAGCGGAACACGCCGCGGCGGATCCGCTTCGTCGTGATCTCAGCGAAGAACCGCTCGACCTGATTGAGCCAACTCGCGCCCGTCGGCGTGAAGTGGACCGAGTATCGCGGGCGGCGCGCGAACCAGCGCTTCACCGCCGGCGTCTTGTGCGTCGCGTCCTTGTCCATGACGATGTGCACCTCGACGCCGGGCTCGGCCGTTTCGCGCACCACCTCGTCGACGTTGTTGAGAAAGCGGATGAACTCCTGGTGGCGGTGCTTTCGGTGGCACGCGCCGATGACCACGCCGGTCTTGATATCGAGCGCGGCGAAGAGGCTCGTCGTGCCGTGGCGGACGTACTCGTGCGTATGCCGCTCGGGCGAGCCGGGCCGCATCGGGAGCAGCGGCTGCGTGCGGTCGAGCGCTTGCACCTGGCTTTTCTCGTCGATGCACAGCACGATCGCCTTGCTTTCTCGATCCATATAGAGCCCAACGACGTCGCGCACCTTCTCGACGAAACGCGGATCGGTCGAGAGCTTGAACGTCTCGGACCTGTGCGGCTGGAGGTTGAACGCACGCCAGATGCGCGAGACGGTCGACTGGCTTAGGCCGAGCTCTTCGGCGAGCGAACGCGTGCTCCAGTGCGTCGCGTCCTTGGGCTTGGTCTCGAGCGTGCGCGTCACGACTTCGTGCACGCGAGCGTCGTCGATGGTGCGCGGCCGTCCGGAGCGCGGCTCGTCGTCGAGCCCTTCGAGCCCACGCTCGGCGAAGCGTTTACGCCACGTCTGCACGGTCGGCCGGCACACGCCGAGCTTGTCGCAGATCTGCGCGTTGTTGAGCCCGTCTGCCGCGGCGAGGACGATACGCGCCCGCGTCGCGAGGGCCTGCGCGGTCTTCCTCCGCCGCGTCCAACGCTTGAGCTCGTCCCGCTCGTCGTCGGTCAATTCGATCGTGATCGCCGCAGGTCCCGCCATGCCGATGCCCTCCGTGACTGGCTGTCACAGTACATCGGAGCCCCGGAATGCGCAAGTCCACTTCCGACTCGGGACACTAGCCAAGGTCGATTCCCCCGGTTTGGCTGTTCCGGCGCACGCACCTCATGGGATTCGGGAAGGTTCGCGTCCTTCATTTGTTCACCTTTCTACAGATCAGCTAGGCCGATCCGGCCGATTTCTAGTGTGCTATGATACCGGAAGCAACGATGCCACCGATAAGCGATGCAGGCAATACCGATATGCCCGGCGAGGATGTCGGACTAACCTGTAAGACGTTTCCTGACACGCCGTCGCATGGTCGGGCGCTCGCTGGTGATCTTTCGCCGACGCTGACGACGCAAACGAAATTCGGCGGCGGTGCGCCCGCCGAAAGGCGCTGCCCGGGTCAGGCTTGTTGAAGGGCCACGGCCAGCCGGAGCAACGTCGCCTCTTGCCACGCGGGGGCGACGAGTTGCACGCCGATCGGCAGCGTCGTGCTCGCCACCGTTCCGCCGCGGCCGGTCGATTGCACCTCCGCCGAGCCGAACGGGACGGAGACCGCCGGCAGGCCGGTCAGATTCGCCGCGACCGTGTAGAGGTCGTCGAGGTACATCGTCAGCGGATCGTCGAGTTTCTCGCCCAGCGCGAACGCCGGGCCGGGCGTCGTCGGCAGAAGCACCGCGTCCAGCGGCTTGTCCCGCTTGTTGTCGCCCCCTGCGAACGCGGCGGCGAATCGCTGAGACAGCAACCGCCGCAGCTTCAACGCCTTGACGTAGTACGCGTCGTAATACCCCGCGGACGCGACGTACGTTCCGAGCAGGATCCGCCGCTGCACCTCGGCGCCGAAGAGTTCCGACCGGGTCTTCTCATACAGTTCCGCAAGATCATCGCCCCCGCCCAGCGTCGCTCGGCCGCCATATCGCACCCCGTCGTACCGGGCGAGGTTCGACGCCGCTTCCACCGGCGCGACGAGGTAATACGCGTCGATCGCCGAATCCAGGTCCGCGAGCGAAACGCCCTCCACTTCGGTGCCGGCGTCTCGGAGCGCCTCGGCCGCCCGCTCGATCGCCAGCGACACCGACGGGTGATTCCGCTCGTGGCGCCCCTGTTCGATGACGCCGACGCGCAGCGTTCCGGCATCGCTTCGCTTCGAGCGCTCGTCCGCCGAGGCCCGAGCGCGGTCGTCCGTGCTTGCCGCGAGATCGCGGAACGACATCGCCGCATGACGCGACGAGGTCGCGTCTTTCGAATCGAACGACGCCAACGCGCACATCGCGAGCGCCGCGTCCTCCGGCCGACGGGTCATCGGGCCGATCTGGTCAAGCGACGACGCGAACGCGACCAGCCCGTACCGGCTGACGCGCCCGTAGGTCGGCTTGAGTCCGACGACGCCGCAGTGCGCCGCCGGCTGGCGGATGCTCCCGCCCGTGTCCGAACCGAGCGCGATCGGCGCCACGCCCGCCGCCACCGCCGCCGCCGACCCCGACGACGAACCGCCCGGCACCCGCCCCGGGTCGTGCGGGTTCAACGTCGCGCCGAACGCCGAGTGCTCGCCCGATGAGCCCATCGCGAACTCGTCCATATTCGCTCGCGCGATCGGCACCGCCCCGGCCGCCAGCATGTTCCGCAACGCCGTCGCCGTGAACGGACTCCGATACTCCGCCAGCATGCGCGATCCCGCCGTGGTGAACGAACCGCCGTCGTTCGGGCTGTGGCAGATATTGTCTTTCACGACGATCGGCACGCCGGCCAGCGACGCTTCGCCTTCGGGCACCGGCCCGGCCTGCGCGGCTGCGTCAAGCCGCTCGTCCAGCGCCGCCGCGCGGGCCCGCGCCGATTCAGCGTGGATACCGAGCAGCGCGTTAAGCGGCGCCGCCCGCTCCGCCGCGGCAAGCGCCGCCTCCACGACATCTCTCGCTCGCCATTCCCGCGACCGCACCCGACGCGAGATCTCCGCCGCCGAAAGCGATGGGTAGTCGTCGAGCGCGGCGCTCATGCCGAAGCGCCTCCGCGGTCCGATCCGTCGACGACACGCGGCACGCGGAAGAAGGGGCCGGCCATGTCGGGCGCGTTCTGTCGCCAGCCGGCGGCCGATCGGTCGACGCCGCCCTCGTCGTCGCCCGCAGCTTCCGGCTCGTCCGCCTCCCATCGCGGCTCGGCCGCCGCGTCATCGATCGCCACGCCCGCCAACGGCTCGACGCCATCGAGCCCGAGCGCCGGATCGTTCAATCGAGACGCGTGCCGCAGCACCGCTGCAAGCTCACGCGTGAGCGCTTTCGCTCTTTCGTCCGAAACCCGTAACCGCGCCAACGACGCCACGCGGCGAACGTCATCGACCGAGATCTCGCCTGTCCGTTTTGTTTCGGTGGCCGTGGGGTCGATCACCGTTTCAGGAAGCCGCTTGCTCATGCCCGCAAGGTACTTCAAAACCGCGATCCGCCACGCCGGCGCTCGCGGCTCGATGCTCCCGGACTGTCCGGCAGCGACAGGCTTTCGGCGACGGAACAGGGATGCGAATCAGAAATCGCGGCCGCGTACGCCCTCGCTGGTGTTGTGGAGCTTCGCCTCGCTGTGGATGTGTGGAAACGGGTTGGGGGTCGCTTCGGATGCCGCCGCTGGTATCACCGGCCGCGCCGAGCCGTCAGCGAATCCGGCTGGCGTCTCGATCAACAGGTTCCTCGCGGCGTCGCGCCGGAGGTCGGCGGGCGTGTCGTCGAAAGCCGCCTCGCCGTCCCAAAGCAGCACCTTCGAACTCGGAGCCGCGACCTGATGTGTCTTCGCGGGTCGCTGTAAAGAAGGGTCCGCCGTCGCGGTCCCGCTCCACAAGTTCGGCTGGCCCGCAAACGACGTGCTGTACACGTACGACGACGGGAACGGCGGACCGATTTCTTGCAGACGGCCCGAACCGGGAGATATGTACACCTCGACGTTCTCGCGGTACGGCAGCATCTCGTACACCACGCCGGACCAGTGCGTCGCGATCTGCCAATACGGGTACTCGAACCGCGGGTCGCCCGGTCCACCCGTGGTGCGGTATAACACTCCCTCCTCGAACGCGGGGTACGTCGAGTCTTCTCCCAACGCATAGACCTCGATCACCGTGACGAGTTGCTTGACGTTCGAAAGACTCTTGACCTCCGCCGAGGCGGAGAGCGCCGGCGTAACGGCGGCGATGGTGATGCCCAGCAGCACCGCGATCACGCCGATCGCCACGAGCAGCTCCGTCACGGTAAAGCCGCCGCGGCGAGTCACAACGGCGGCGTGTGCGCCGATACGCCGCTCGGCACGCCCATCAATCGTACGCCCGTCAAAACCCATTGCTGCGCCCTCGGGTTGAACGTGAATTCAAGTGCGATCGCCCCGTCGAAGCGATCTCCGGACTGCGCCTGGTACTCCCCCGGCAGGACCGCCTCGGCGACGATGCGCCGCTCCTCGGGAATCTCCGCGAGGAACGGTCTCGCTACGTCCCGACGGCCCGACCTCAACGAGGAGAAGCCCGCAACCTCGTCGTACCTGCCCGCACGACCGACGTCGCGTATCTCGATGTCGGCGACTTCGTACTCCGCGAGCACAAGCAACGCCCGAGCGTCGTTCCAAAGACGCTGCGCGGCCTCCGGGTTGGACTCCCAACGCGGGATCGGCGTGACGCCCTGGCCTACGAGCAGGTCGCGGTACGGTTCGAAGCTCGGCTCCACCCACGCCAGGAACACGGCCGCGGCCGCCTCCGCCAATGCGTCACGCTGTGGGAGGCGCGCCGTCGAACTAGCCGATCCCTTCGCGCGGAGCGCTTCCGCAACCGGCTGCAACGAGTCGAGGTCTTTGGACCCCGCCCGCTGGATGGTCTTACGGTCGACCACGTCTTCGTAGTCGCGCACAAAGACCTGCTGCTCGGCCGTCGGCGAGGCGAACCATCCAGCGACATACGCGAGTCCCGCGAGCCCGGCTGCCGCAAATACCGCCGCGGCCAGCATGCGTGCGTCAACTTTCATGGCAAGACTCCGATTTCATGGGAAGACTCCGATGATCATGGACAGCAGCCGGTGTCGACGCTCTGGATGCAGCTATCGCCGAAGCCGGGATTGGTGCGGTTAACCTGTACGCAGCACTGTCCCTCGACACACGTCCAACTGACGGTAAACGTGCCGCCATTACAATCGGTCCAAGTGTATGTACAGCTCCGTACAATGTCTTCGCTTGCATGGGCGATACGGACGCCCATCGAAACGCAAACGGCGGATACGCACAATATCACGGCAATACGCTTCATCATCGTCAGATTCCTTCAGCATTTCGTCCGGCGTCGAAAGCGGCTATCGACGCCCATATCGCGAAGGCTCCGCTCTCGATCATTGCGAGCACGACGCCCGTCTTGCCCGGCGACGAACCGAGAACCGACCCACAACCACAACCGAGCGCCAACTCGGACTCGTCAGCAACGAGGAGCCGAAAAGCGCCGAACGACGCAAGCGACGAGAACCACACCGCCACGCCAACGAACCACGCCCGCGACGAGCGAGTGAAAGCGAGCGGAACACAGAAAACCAACGACGCCTGCACGAACAACAACAGCGAGGCCATGGCCTCGACCTCGATTCCGGGCGGCAGCATCGTCGCGAGAACGCCCGTGGTTTGCTCCGGAGAAACAAGCTTGCCCGCCACCGCCCAAGCAAGTCGCGCCCCGGCCACGACGGCACACACGAGAATCATGACGTTGCAAACGTGGGGGGACGAGCCGGCGCCGGAGCAAGCGGCAGCGGGCCAGCGGATCGGTGGTTCTTGAAATTGTTCGGAATGCGCGGATGTCATATCGTCGAATGATGCACGTTCTCGGACAGTACCGCAAGCGTTTTTTCTTTTTTTCTTCGATAGGGTGAGTCTCGCCTCGTGCTTGAGTCGGTCGTTGACCCGGACCCGGAGCAAGCGGCGGCGGTCTCGCGCCATCGGGCGTCGTGCGTCGGCGGAAGGGATCGGTCCCGCTACACTGCCCGCCCTTCGCGAGCCAAGGAGGCCGTCATGCCCATCAACGCCGCCGAGCGTCTCGGCGCCGCCAAAGCCGCTGTGCTCGACGCCGCCGCGGTGTGTCGCGGCGTGCAAGCCCAGCTCGAGACCATGCGCTCGATGCTCAAGGACGACCGCAGCCCCGTCACCGTCGCGGATTTCGCGGCACAGGCCGTCGTCGCGCATGGGCTTCGCGAAGCGCTCGGGCCGATACGGATGGTCGGCGAAGAAGACGCCCACGAACTCCGGGCGATGCTCGCGGACGGGCGTTCCAAGCTGCCCGAGGCGGTGCTCGCCGCCGTACGCGGTGTCTGGTCCGAGGCCACCATGGAAGCCGTGCTCGACGCGATCGACGTCGGCAACGCCGAGCCCGAACGCGATTCGCTCACAAGCTACTGGACGCTCGACCCGATCGACGGAACCAAAGGCTTCATCCGCGGGCAGCAGTACGCGGTGAGTCTGGGCTACATACAAGAAGGCGTCGTGATCCTCGGGGCGCTCGCCTGCCCGAATCTCTCGCTCGACCACGCCGCTTCGTTCGACGAGCCCGACGCCGCGGGGAGTCTGTACTGCGCCGAACAAGGCGCCGGCGTCCGCGAATCCGCCTGCGTCGCCGGCGCCGAGGAACGCCCGCTCATACGAGAGCCCTGGGGCGGCGGGCCCATCCGCGTCTGCGCCAGCGTCGAAAAAGCCCACACCAACGTCAGCGACACCGACCGCGTCATGGACCGCATCGGTCAACCCGGCGAGCCCGTCCGACTCGACAGCCAGGCGAAATACGCCGTCGTCGCACGCGGGCAGGCCGACGCGTATCTCCGCCTGCCGACGAAGAAAGGCTACGTCGAGCGCATCTGGGACCACGCCGCCGGCAGCCTGATCGCCGCCGAAGCCGGCGCCGCGGTCAGCGACATCCACGGAACGACGCTCGACTTCGCCCGCGGCAAAGGGCTCGAAGCCAACTCCGGCGTCGTCTGCGCCGCGGACGGACTGCACGAACGGGTCGTCGCCGCCATCGCCGACCTCGGCATCAATGCGCCCGACTGAGCCCGCCCGTGCCCCTTCGCCGCGTCGGTTCTCCACGCGACCCGCGCGTCTCAGCGTCGGCTGCTCCGCGTCGTCGAGCGCTCCGCGACGGTTTCCCATCGCTCCTCAGCTCTTTCGGCGAAGGCCGCCGCGGCTTGCTCTTCCGCTCGCTTCACCGCGTCGAGCGCCGCCTCGTCCGATGTCCACGCGTTCGCCGGCTGGGCGTGCTCCGACCGAGCGTCGAACACGTCGTAAACGAAGCCCGTGCGCACGTCGATAAGCGCTCCGGTCGCGGCCGAACTAGCGATCTGTCGCACGTTCGGCGCCGCGCCGAGCGTCAGCACCCCAACGCCCGGCACCGTCGTGTCCCGCCGCGTGGTCGTTTCGAAGGTGTAGATCAGCAGCACGTCGGCCTGCAACTCCGCAGCCGCGCCGCGCAGGTCCACCACATCGTCCAAGCGGTCGCTGATCATGAACGAGCGCAGCGGTCGCACCGACTCGACGCTCGCAAGCCCCGCGAGCGCCGCGAAGTCCGCGTGCTCGGCGATCTCGACATCGTGGACGAGCGTGAACGACCTGTGCCGCGACCACCTGTCCGGGCTCCGCCAGCCGCGCTGCACGTGAGCCGTCGCCACCACCGCCGGCAGCTTCGCCGCCGGCGCCCGCTTCAGCCGCTCGGCCACCAGCACGTCGTTGACTTCCGGCGCCGTTTCGTACGTCGGGCCGTTCGGCGTCGATCGCGCCGCCGCCAGCGACGTCACTTTCGCGCTTGGCATCGAAGCCGCCGCTGACCAAATCATCGCTTCCGACGCGCCGGCGCAGCCCCAGCCCATCGACGCCAACCCGCCAAGTGCGCATACAACCACAAACCGGATCACACGGTGCAACATCAGATTCCCTTTCGTCCCGTCGTTCCGTCGCCCGGCTCCTTCCATCGGCCGAGTCCCGGACGAGCGTCGGCTTTCCCGGGCCGCGCCGCGGCGACCTCTGCACCTGAAGTCCGACCGCGCAGCCGCGGTTCACTCCGGGCCCGTCTATTCGCAGAAAATCGACGCTTTTATTGACCGACGCCGGCGAGGCGCACGCGCTGGTCGCACGCGTTCTCCACATTGCCGAGTTTGACCGCTTTGCCCGCGCCGCGTCATGGGCAGATGACTCCGCCGGTTGCCGCGCCCGCCCGCTGCCGAGCCTTGCCAACCCCCCGGTTGCATCGCCTAATGACATCGACGCTTCCGCGGGCCTCGTCGGCCCCCGCGGCGGCGCGGAGGAGACACCCGCGCCGCCGCTTCTCTCTCGAGTCCTCGGTTTCGAGTTCGCCTCCACCGAAGCCGAACCGTGTTTCTCTCGCGACGACCGCCCCCGGGACGACGGGCGGTCGTCGCCGCGCGCCGACGCGTCTCCACCTACCATGCGCACGACATGGACCAACGCCGCGACAACGCCGATCCCGACTCGGCCGCCGCCTCCGGATCGCGTGCCCCTACCGCAAGCCTGCCGCAGGCGACCGCTGAACCGGTCATCCCGGTGTCCGAGTGCTTTACGTCGATTCAGGGCGAAGGCGCGCTTACGGGCGTTCCGTCCTTTTTCGTCCGCACGTCGGGCTGCAATCTTCGATGCGCCTGGTGCGACACGCCCTACGCGAGTTGGGACCCCGAAGGCGAGCCGATGCCGCTTGCTGACGTCGTCCGTCGCGCGGAGGCGTCCGGCGTCTCGCACGTCGTCCTTACCGGGGGCGAGCCGCTCATCCAGAAGAACCTCCCGGCGCTCGCCCGTGCGCTCAAGAACCGCGGCTTTCACATCACGATCGAAACCGCCGGCACTGTCGCCGCCGATCCAAGCGACACCCCCTGCGATCTTCTGTCCCTTTCGCCGAAGCTCGCCAACTCGACGCCCGCCGCCGACGACCCGCGCGATCCGTCCGGGGCGTGGCGCGAGCGGCACGAGAGACGCCGCCTCGACGTATCTACGCTGCAGCGCCTCCTCGACGCCTACCCATCGCGTCAATTCAAGTTCGTCGTCGCGACGGAAGCGGACCTCGCGGAGATTGACCGATTGGTGGACCGACTCACCGGTTGGCGACCGCACGAGGTCATGCTGATGCCGGAGGGCGTCACGCCGCTCGGCGCCGCGGCGCATTGGGTCGCCCAAGCATGCATCGAACGCGACTGGCGGTACTGTCACCGTGTCCACATCGAGCTGTTCGGCGACACCCGCGGCACATGACGCCGGGACGACTCGGCGCCCTCAGCGGCCGGTGAAACGGGGCTGCAAGCGCAGGCCACCCGAACAACACCCTCTCTTTTCGGCGTGCGATGCCGCGTTGGAATCGCGGTCAGCCCCGGTACTATCGGTTTCCCGTCTCATGCCGCTTCCCGAGCAAGAAGGAGCACGCCCGTGCCGCGACTCGCCGACGCCGATTTCGACGCCTCTTCGACGCCCCTCCGCGTCCGCTCCCGCGGTCTGACGATCGCAGCCGCGACGCTCCTCGCCGGTGCGAGCGTCGCGATCGCCCTTCCACCCCTTTCAAGCGTCCTCGTCGCGGCGGCGCAGGACACGGAACGCCCGGTCCAGCCGGATGGCGAATCCGCGACAGACCGCACGCGTGCGCCCGATCCGGTCCATCCCGCTCCTACGCCCGCCGCGGCGATCGAACGGGTCGTGGCATCGAACACCCACGCATCGTCGGGCGAGGCCGAGCGACCCTCGGACCCGACGCCCGCTGACCCGGTCCAGCCGGTGCGCACGTTCCCGCTCGAAGACATCCTGCCCAAGCGCGAAATCGGCGCCTCGGACTTCGTCGCCGACAACCCGACCTTCGATGGTCGCGGCACGATCGTCGCCATCTTCGACACCGGCGTCGATCCGGGCGCTCCGGGTCTCCAAGTCACGACCGACGGCAAGCCGAAAGTCATCGACGTCATCGACGGCACCGGCTCGGGCGACGTCGATACGTCGACCCCTGTCGCCGTCTCCGAAGACCGCACGGTGACGGGTCTCACTGGTCGCACGCTGACCATTCCCGGTGACTGGAACGTCCCGTCCGGCGAGGTCCGCCTGGGCATGAAGCCCGCATACGAACTCTTCCCGCCGGGCATCGTGGGTCGCGTGCGCGCCGAACGCGACGAAGACCTCCGAGAGCAGAGCCTCAACCGTCTGCTCGTCGACCTGCGCAAGCGGCTCGCCGCGTGGGATCGCGAGCACCCGAAGCCCACGCACGCCCAACTTCGGGAGCGAGAGGAGCTCGCCGCGCGGGTCGCGCAGGCGGAGAAGCTCGGTTCGATGACGGACCCCGGACCTGTCTTCGACGCCGTGGTCTTTCACGATGGGGAGACATGGCGTGCGGCGCTCGACACCGACGAGGACGGCGACCTCGCCGACGAGACCGTCCTCACCAACTTCCGCGACGAGCGGCGGTACGCGACTTTCGCGGACGACGAGCACCTGCTGAACTACGTCCTGAACATTTATGAGGACGGAGACCTGCTTTCCGTCGTCATGGATGTGGGCGCGCACGGGACCCATGTCGCCGGCATCGCCGCGGCGAACTACCCGGACCAACCGGAGAAGAACGGGGTCGCGCCCGGCGCACAGATCGTGTCGGTAAAGATCGGCGACACGCGTTCCGGCGGCGGCTCGACGGGCACCGGCACCGTGCGCGGCCTCATCGCCTGCATCGAACTCGGGGTCGACGTCGTCAACATGTCGTACGGCGGGGCGACGGCGTTCCCCAACGAAGGTCGGCTCAACCGCCTGTACCGCGAAGCCGTGCACGATCACAACATCGTCTTTCTCGCGTCGGCTGGGAACTCCGGTCCTGCTTTGACGACCGTGGGCGCGCCGGGCGGAACGTCGGACTGGACGATCGGCGTCGGCGCGACCGTGACGCCCGCGATGATGGCTTCGATGCACCAGGTGCGCCGGCCCTACGACGCGTTGCAATACACCTGGTCCAGCCGGGGGCCGACGTCCGACGGCTCGCTCGGCGTCGACATCACCGCGCCCGGCGGCGCGATATCGCCCGTTCCGACCTGGTACCACCGCGGCACGATGATGATGAACGGAACGTCGATGTCCTCGCCCAACGCGGCGGGCGGCGTGGCGCTCCTGATCTCGGCGCTCAAGCAGAACGGGCTGGACTTCTCGTCGCAGTGCATCAAGCGGGCGATCATGAATTCGGCCGAGCCGATCCCGGGCGAGGAGCCCTGGGGCGAAGGCGCGGGCATGCTGCGCGTCGATCGCGCCTGGCAATACCTCTATGCCACGAACGCCCGGTCGGACCGCGACGTGTTCTACGACGTGTCGCTGCCGGAGCTCGACGGGGTGCGCGGGGTGTATCTCCGCGAGCCGGCGGAGGTCCGCGGGGCGGCGGAGCCGTACGTCACGATCAGGCCACGCTTTCCGGACGAATACGACCCGCGTCGCATGGTCGATTTCGAGTTGCTCGCGCGGCTCGAGCCGACCGCCGACTGGGTCGAGGCGCCCGAGCACGCCCTGATCTCGACCGGCGGCGACGGTTTCCGCTTCTTTATCGACCCCACCCAGCTCTCGCCCGGCGCTCACTACGCCGAGTTGCAGGGCTTCGACGACACCGATCCGGACGCCGGCCCGTTGTTCCGCGTGCCGGTGACGGTGGTGAAACCGCTCGAGGTGGAGGCCGACGCCGGCTTCACGCATTCGGAGACCTTGTCGTTCGTGCCGGGTCGGATCGAGCGTCGCTTCTTCGCGGTGCCGATGGGGGCGACGTACGCCGATCTGAAGATCCGTCGGCTTGACGAGGACACTCCTTCGACCGTGGTCGTTCACATGGTGCAGTTGCACGACGACGAGTCGCCCAACGAGACAAATCTTCGGAACTATGTGCGTTTCGACGAGGCGGACGAAGAGGTGCGCTCGATCGCCGTGATCGGAGGCGGCACGTTGGAAGTCACCTTGGCGCAATTCTGGGGTTCGCAGAACGAGCAAGGCCGATTCTCCGTCGAGCTCGGCTTTCACGGCATCCTGCCGGATTCGGGCGACGAGACGCTGCTCTTGAATCCGAACGCCGAGTTCACGACGACGCATGTGACAGCCACGCTGCGCGACGAGTCGATCTCGCCCACGGCCCGACTGACGCATCGGCTGCGGACGACGGCGCCCAAAGCCGCGGAGGTTCGGCCGCTGCCCGACGCGGGCCGCGACGAATGGCCCGGGCAGCGGCGCATCCACGAAGCGGTCGTCACCTACGAGCTCAGCATTCCCCACGACGGCCGATACAACATCTACGACGCCTGGTTCCCCGGCGTGCGTGATTACAGCTCGGGACTCGTCGAGGTGTTCGACGAGAACGATCGCCCGGTCGGCCTCGGCGGCTGGTGGCGCACGCTCTCGCTGGACGAGGGCGAGTACACCGTCCGCATCCACTATCGCCACGACGACGTCGGCGAACTCGAACGCGTCAAAGGCACGCCGCTTCACGTGCGCGAGCGGCTGGCCTCGCCTGTGGGCTTGCGGGTGCATCATCATCCGGACCTCGCGTGGAAGGGGCGGGGCGAGCACGGCGCGCGCGATCTCGCCGCTGGGGAGCGTCGGGCCGTTCACATCGCGAACCCTCAGCACGGCGACTATCCGAAGGGTGCGGAACCGGGCGACTTGCTCGTCGGCACGATCGCCTACGGCCGACGCGGGGCCGACTTCACCGGCGCGGGCCGACGGCCCGGCGGTTTCCCGATCGCGTATCGCGTCGAGCCGAAGCCGGGCAATCTCGATCCGGAGCCCGAAGCGACCGATCTCGCAACGGACGAGGAACTGAGCCCTGAACAAGAGCTACGCCGAGACATCGTCGAAGCCAAGCTCAAACGTCTCGGCACGCTGGACGACAGCGAGGAAGACGCCGCGCTGTTCGAGCGACTTGTTGCCGAGATCCGAGCCGAAGTGGACGAGGAGCCCTCGGAGATGGAACGGCGTCGGACGCGGTTGGCGTTGCTCGAAGCCGAGCTCGACCGGGCGGTGAAATTCCACGGCGAAAACGAGCCGCAGCGTGTCGTCGAAGCGGCGGAGACGGTCATTGCCGCGATCGACGCTGACGACATCGCCGCTCACCTGGCGCTCGACCACGATCCGTCCGACGCGTCCGCGACCAAGAAGTCCGATCGGTTGAAGAACGAACGAACGATTTTGATCGATGCGTTGCATCGCAAGGCGCGGGCGCTGTACCACCTCGCGGAACCGGAGGAGCACGCAGCGGCGGACTCGGCGAGCGACGACGGCGCCGCGACGAACGAAGCGGACGCAGCGGCGGCTGCGACCGACGACGAGCGCGACGAAGCGGGCTCGATGGATACGACGCCCGATGCCGCGGAGCAAACCGATCAGGCGGACGGTCAGGAGTCCCAACCCGCTTCGGCTGACGAAGCGTCGCTGTCGCCCGAAGAACGATTCGACCGTGCGTTCCGCGAACTCGATCGGTGGGTGGACACGACCGGCGACGAGTACGTCGAGTTGCATCTGGACCGCGAGGTGATGCGCGGCCGATACGCCGTCGCGCTCACGCTCGTCAACCAACGGCTTGCCGACGGACCCGCCGACGCGAGCATGCTCGAGCGCCGGATCACCCTCGTGGAGAAGCTCGGATGGACGCGTCTTGCCGACCGCGAGCGGAATCGTAAGCTGGTCGAGGTTCGCGAGGCGGGTCTACCGCGGATCTGACCGAGCGCGGCCGATGCGGAGGGTGCGAGCTCCCGATAGAGCGGTCGCGGCGACACGCGGCAAGTCGCCAGACCGACCCAGTTCATCATCGCACGGCGCGCGGCGTCGCCGGGCTCACTTGCCTCTCGCCTTGGCCCAACTGTCCTTCAGCGACACCGTTCGGTTGAAGATCAGCCGATTGGGCGAGGAGTCGCGGTCGATGCAGAAGTAGCCCTGCCTCTCGAACTGGAAGCGGCGGACTCCATCGGGCCATGTCGGTTCGTCGGCGCCCAGTTCGGCCAGCGACCGCTCGATCAGCACGCCGTCCAGCGTCGTGAGCGAGTCCGGATTCAAGTCATCGAGGAAGTCGCCGGTCGCTTTGCCGGGCTTCTCCGCCGAGAACAGGCGATCGAACAGCCGCACGGTCGCCTTGATCGCGCTTTCGGCGCTCACCCAGTGCAGCGTGCCTTTCACCTTGCGGACCTTGCCTTCCGCGTCGGGAGGCGGCGAATCGCCGCCGCGCGTCTGCGGGTCGTAGGTGCAAAAGAGTTCGGTGACGACGCCGTCGTCGTCGGTGGCGAAGTCGTGGCAGGCGATCCAATAGCCGTACCGCAGCCGGACCTCGCCGCCTGGTTTGAGCCGGAAGAACTTCCGCGGCGCGTCGATCATGAAATCGTCTCGCTCGACGTACAGCGTTCCCGAGAACGGAACGTCGCGCGTGCCTTTCGACTCGTCCTCGGGGTTGTTGACGGCTTCCATTTGCTCGACCCGCATCGCCTCGCCGTGCTCGCCCCAGTTGGTGATGGTCACCTTGAGCGGGTCGAGTACGGCCATGCGTCGCGGCGCGGCCTTGTTGAGATGATCGCGCACCGCGTTCTCGAGCAGTCCGTAGTCGTGTGAGGCGTTGAATTTCGTCACGCCGACGCCGCTGGTGAACGCGCGGATCGCCTCGGGCGTGTAGCCGCGCCGCCGCATCGCGGAGATCGTCGGCATGCGCGGGTCGTCCCAGCCCGACACCCGTTTCTCGTCGACGAGCTGCTTGAGCTTTCGCTTGGAGGTGATCACATACGTCGGGTTGAGGCGGGCGAACTCGATCTGCTGCGGATGGTGGATAGGCGGGCTGTGCGGGTCGCCCTCCGAGCGATCCCGATTCACCGCGTCGATGTACCAGTCGTACAGCGGCCGATTGTTCTCGAACTCGAGCGTGCAGATCGAGTGGGTGACGCCCTCGATCGAATCTTCGAGCCCGTGGGCCCAGTCGTACATGGGGTAGATGTGCCAGCGGTCGCCGGTGCGGTGATGTCGGGCGTTGACGATGCGGTACATGACCGGGTCACGGAGGTTGATGTTGGGCGAGGCCATGTCGATCTTCGCGCGGAGCACCTTCGCGCCGTCGGGAAACTCGCCGTTCTTCATCCGCTCGAAGAGGTCGAGCGATTCTTCGACGGGGCGATCGCGGTGGGGCGAGGCGACGCCGGGCTCTTTGAGCGTGCCGCGTTGCTCGCGGACGGCGTCGGCCGACTGTTCGTCCACGTAGGCGAGCCCTTTGCGGATGAGGTCGGCCGCGAGTTCGTACATGAACTCGAAGTAGTCGCTGGCGAACTTCACGCCCGCGAGCGGGTCCGTCTCGGACATGCCGGGCCAGACGGCGCCGAGCCAGCGGACGTCGCGGACGATCGAGTCGACGTATTCCTGTTCCTCTTTCACGGGGTTGGTGTCGTCGAAGCGGAGGACGCACGATCCGCCGTACTCGCGGGCGAGCCCGAAGTTGAGGTTGATCGACTTCGCGTGGCCTATATGCAGATACCCGTTCGGTTCGGGCGGGAAGCGGGTGCGGACGACCGAGCGGTCGCCCGGGGCGCCCCAGCGCCCGGCCGCGACGTCGGCGTCGATGAGCTGTTGGATGAAGTGCCGCTTCGCGGAAGCGTCGGCGTCGGAACGGGCGGAAGCGATCGAAGATGCGTCGTTCATGCTGCAAATGTAGCGGCGAGGGTTCGCTTGGGTGCGTCGTCGCGTCAGTTGGGCAAACCGGACCAGCGGGGCGGAGCCGACGCCGCGTCCGCCAGTCGCTCGAGGAACGTTTCGCGGGGCAATTCGGTCGCGCCGAGGCGCTCGGTGTGGGCGGTCGTCATCTGGACGTCAATCAAACTGAATCCGGAGGCTTGCAGATGCTGCACGAGCGCGATCAGGGCGGTGGTCGAGGCGTCGGTGCCGTCGAGCGGGTGGCGCGAACCGTCGGCGCGTCGAGGTCGCGGGACGTGAAACATCGACTCGGCGAAGAACGCCGCGCCGATCGCGAGTCCGTACACCCCGCCCACGAGCGCTTCTTCGCCGGTTTGGGGATCGCGCCGCCACGCTTCGAACGAGTGCGCCCATCCCGCCTCGTGCAAGAGTGTGAACATCTTCAGAATCCGCCCGTTGATCCACGGCAAGTCGTCAGCCGAGCGGGGCTTCGCGCACGCCAGGACGACGTCGCGGAACCGCCTGTCGGTCCGGAACGCGAAATCGCTGCGCCGAATGCGCTTGCGGATCGTCCGCGGCACATGCAGGCCCTCTTCCTCACGCAGCGGAAGCACGGCACGCGGGTCCGCGTTGTACCACCGCACTTCCCGCCCGTCCCACAGATAAGCGAGCGGGTCGGCCATGGGGAAGAACCCGTGGCGGTACGCCTCGATGTGCCGCTCGACCGACCAATTCGGCAGCGGCGGGCCGGGCGGCTCGCGCAGATACTCGTCGAGCATGTGTTGGGGGAAGGCGTGCCGCACGAAGTTCTTCCAAACACACGGGTGGGTGGCGCCTCTCGCGACCGCGACGCGTTCGGCATGTCGCTCCGGCGAACGCCGCTCGGAGACCGGCGTCGGGGGTCGTAAGGATGATCGGGCCGGTCCGCTTTCCGCTTCGAGTGATGTCGCTACAATGGTTGCCCTTGTTCGCGGGCCGCGTCGGAGCAGACCGGTTCGGATCATGGACGGGGATCTAGCTCAATGGTAGAGCAGCGGCCTTTTAAGCCGTTGGTTCTGGGTTCGAGTCCCAGGGTCCCCACTTCGGAAGAGGCTATCGCGTCGAGCCGCTGGTGAGCCCAGGCGCTGTCGTACCAGCGGCCACGTCGCCCCACGAGAGAGCGAGGGGGATCAGCATCAGCATGCTCGTCGTGCACGCCAACTACAGCGACGGATCGCTCCACCTTTGGGCGGAGAGTGCGGACCGGGCTCGGCGACGCCTCGGCAGGGGCACTGACACGGGTGACTCGGCGAGGGCGGAGGGCTCGGGACCGGCAACGGGGGGCTCGGAAGCGGCGGCGGGGGACTCGCAAGCCAATGTCTCGGGCGAGACCGATCAGCCACGACCGCACCCCGCAAGCGTCGAAACCGACGAACTCCGCGAACTGCTCTCGCAAAGCGGTCTGTCTCTCTCGGCCGACATGCGGTCCTCGCGGCTGTCGCTGCACCTGCCCACGGCTGCGGGCAATGCGTCGGACTCTGGCGAGCGGCAGTCGGTGCCGCTGCCCTCCCCGCAGTTGTCGCACTGGACGGGCCGCGGCGGCATTCATGACGACGAGGACGCGGCTCTCACCGCCTCGCTGGAAGCGTGGACCGTCGCCACGCTCGCCGTGCCGATCGGCCGCGCCCAGCGCGTGCTCGAAGCCCTCGAAGATCGCGCAGCGCAAAGCCAGCAGCGGGTGATGGACGAGGAATCCGGGCACGCGGATGGAGTTTCGGGTGTTGACGCGGAATCGAGCGACGCCGCGGACGCCCGGGCCGGCGGGGATGAAGCTCTGCGGGTCGCGGTGGGGGACTCGCTGCGGTTCTTCTCCGCGGCCGCGCGGCTGGCGAGGTCGCTCCTCGCCGAGCAGCGGTTCGTGCCGATGGTCATCCAGGACGAGTCCGGCGGCATGCGCGCTGCGTGGCGTCCATGGTTGAGCGACGCCGGCACCGCCGAGCGCGTGTCGAGCTTGCTCGAGTCGATGCCCGGCTCAGCCCGAGCGCAGATCGACGACCGCGAGCACCGAGGCTGGCCGATCCTGACCGACTTCCTCGGCGACGTCGTCGACGCCGCGTGTCGCGGGGTGCTCACCGACGAAGAGATGGCCGGCGCGATCCGCACGCGCCGCGCTCAGCCCGGCGACCCGCACGTCACTTGGCTGCACGGCCTGCTCGACGACGGCGACGAAGTTCCCGCCGACGCGTCGCTCGCGCCCCGCATGATGCGTTCGGTTCGGCACTGGATCGGCGCGCTCGAAGAGCGCGGGATCTCTTCCGACTGGAGCCTCGGCCTGCGGCTGGTCGAGCCGCTGGTGGTCGAGGAGAATCCAGAGGCCGCGTTCGGCGCCGGATCCGACGATGCGCGCTGGTCGCTGATGTTCAAGCTGCGCTCGGTCGAGCGCAGCGGCGTGGAGATCGAAGCCGAAGACGTCTGGCTCGTCCGCGCCGACTCCATCACGCTCGAAGGTCTCCGCCTTGACGAGCCGAAGGAACTGCTGCTTGCCGAACTCGCCCGAGCGGCCCGCGTGTATCGCCCTCTGGAAGACGCGCTCCGCGAGGGCGAGCCGACGATGCTCGACCTCACGACGAAGCAGGCGTACGAATTTCTTCGTGAGTACGGGCCGCTGCTCGCCGAGCAGGGCGTGGCGGTCGAGACGCCCGAATGGTGGGACACCCCCTCGGCACGCATCGGTGGGCGACTCTCCATCAACTCGCCCGACCTCGAGTCCATGGGCATGAGCGCGACGACGCCCGGCGCGGTGTCCGCCGCTCGGCTTGGGCTCAACGCGCTGGTTTCGTACGAATGGAATCTCGCCGTCGGCGATACGCCGCTGACGCTCAACGACTTCGAGCGGCTCGCCGAACAGGGCCAGCCGCTTGTCCGGGTCAACGGCCAGTGGGTCGAGGTTCGACCCGAAGACGTCGAAGCCGCGGTCAAGTTCCTCCACGAGAACCCGGGCGGCGAGATGAAGATCGGCGACGCCCTGCGCATGGCGTTCAGTCCGACCACCGGCGAGACGGGCTTACCAATCCTCGGCATCGACGCCACCGGCTGGGCGGCCTCGCTGCTGGGCGAGATGGAAGAACAGTCGATGCCGATGCTCGACGTTCCCGAGGGTTTCCAGGGCACGCTGCGGCCGTATCAGCGCAAGGGTCTTTCCTGGCTGGCGTTTCTCGACGCGATCGGCCTCGGGCCGTGCCTCGCCGACGACATGGGTCTCGGGAAGACCATCCAACTCATCGCGCTGCTGCTTCACGAGCGACAGGGCTATCGCGAAGCGGTGGAAGCGGGCGTCGAAGCCGAGGAGGTCGGGCCGACGCTGCTGGTCGTGCCGATGTCGATCGTCGGCAACTGGCTGCGCGAGACGCGGAAGTTCGCGCCGGACCTCAAGGTGCTCGTTCACCACGGCGCCGACCGCGACACGGGCGAGGCGTTCCTCGACGCCGCCCGCGAAGCCGACATGGTCGTCACCACCTACGCCCTCGCCAACCGGGACAAAGACGCCATCGCGAAGGTGGATTGGCGACGCGTGGTCCTCGATGAGGCGCAGAACATCAAGAACCCGGCCGCCAAACAGAGCCAGGCCGTACGCGAGCTCGAGGCGCCGCGACGCATCGTCCTCACCGGTACGCCGCTCGAGAACCGCCTCAGCGAACTCTGGTCGATCATGGACTTTTGCAACCCGGGGTTCCTCGGCTCGTCCGGCGAGTTCCGCCGGGCGTTCAGCGTTCCGATCGAGCGATACCGCGACAAGCAGCGGGCCCAGCAACTCCGCTCGCTTGTCAGGCCCTTCATCCTCCGCCGCCTGAAGACCGACCCCACCGTCATCAGCGACCTGCCCGAGAAGCTCGAGACGAAGGAGTTCTGCCGACTCACGCCCGAGCAGGCGACGCTTTACGAGAACACCGTCAAGGAAATGCTGGGCGAGGTCGAGCGCGCCGAGGGCATCCGTCGCCGCGGCGTCGTCCTCACCACGCTCATCCGCCTCAAACAAATCTGCGACCACCCGGCGCTCATCCTCAAAGACGACGATCCCGACGCCGACTCGCTGCCGCAGGCCTCGCGCTCGGGCAAGTGCATCCGCCTCGTCGAGATGCTCGACGAAGTGCTCGGTTCTGGCGAGCAGGCGCTGGTGTTCACCCAGTTCCGACAGATGGGCCATCTTCTCTCGGGCATGCTGCGCCACGCGTTCGATCGCGACGTCATGTTCCTGCACGGCGGGGTGCCTCAGGGCCAGCGCGAGAAACTCGTCGAACGATTCCAGAAGGCCGACGGCTCCGCGCCGATCTTCATCCTCTCGCTCAAAGCGGGCGGCGTCGGCCTCAACCTCACCGCCGCCTCCCATGTCTTCCACTTCGACCGCTGGTGGAACCCGGCCGTCGAGAACCAGGCCACCGACCGCGCGTTCCGCATCGGGCAGAAGCGCACCGTGAACGTCCACAAGTTCATCATCGGCGGCACGCTCGAAGAGCGGATCGACCAGATGATCGAGTCGAAGGTCGCGCTCGCCGAGGACATCATCGGCTCCGGCGAAGACTGGCTGACCGAACTCACCACCTCCCAGCTGCGTGACGTGCTGCAGCTCCGACCCGACGCACTCGAGGAACTGCCCGTCTGAGACGGACGCACCGAAGCGGAACGCATGGCGAAGAAGCGCACCACGAAGAAGACCGCCGGGAAGAAGAGCGGCGAACCCGCGCCTGTTCGGCAAGCCGGCCGCGTCACCTTCAGCGGCAAACCCAAAGCCACCGACGCCGGCGGCGGCTCGTCGTCGTCTTCACAGACCCAGCAACGCGCCGAGTTCCAGCGCAAGACGCCCGATCGGCCCGAGCATCCTCGACGCGTCCGCGGCGGGATCAAGCTCGACGCCAAGGCCTGGCCGCCCGATCTGAACATCTTCGCTTCACCGCTCATCGAACTGGTCGACCAGCTCGTCAGCCCGGCCGTCCGCGAAGAGGCCTTCCTCGACTACGCCGTCCGCGGCCAGACTAGGTCGATCGACGTGAGCCCCGGCGCCGTGGAGGCGTCGATCCAGGGCCGGCGGTACAAGGCATACAACGTGCGGGTGACGTTCCGAACGTTCGAGCCCGCCGAGTGGGACCGCCTCATCGCCGCGACCGATCGGGAACCGCTTCTGCCCGCGAAACTTCTCGCGGGCGAGATGCCGATCGGCGCGCTCGCGTTCGCCGAGGGCGAAGGGCTCCCGCTTCACCCCACGCCCGGCGACGTCGCGCGCACCACCGACTCGAAAGAATCCGGCGACTTCGACAAGCACGGCGCCTGCATCCTCATGCTGCTGGCCGAGATGGTCCACCGCGATCCGTTCCTTCTCTTTACGCTGCGCGGCCTGCGGCGAGACGAACTCAGCGAACGCCTTCGCCAACGCCGCGCGGTCACCTCGTCGTCAAGCGGTCGGGCGGCGGCGTTCGTGCATCAACCGCTTCCCGAAGCCGAAGCCGCCGAGGCTCCGCTCGACGCGGCCATCGACCGCTTCTACGACGCGGGACCGGCCCTGCGCGACCTCGAACTACCGCTTCGCAAGCCGGACGTTTCGCACCCGCTGCTGCGGCGCCTCGGCCCGTCGCCGTTCGAGGAAGGGAAGTTCCCGCTCGTCGGTCTCCTCGCGACGTGCTACGACACGATCAGCGCCGCTGCGTTGCGAACGCCCGACGACGACGCCGACGCCGCGGGCGTCGAGGCCGCCGAACCCGCCGACGCCGCGGGCGAATCCGGACGTTCGTCCACAACGACGCCGAACGCCTCGGATGAAGCGACCGAAGAAACGGCTCGGTTAGGCCAACAAGCCCCGCCGCGCAGCGAACTCGCCCGCACCAAACCTCGCGCGAAAGCGATCCCGAAAGCGAAAGCCAAAGCGAAGAAGAAGTCGTGACGTGGTCGGCCCGGCGGGATGTCCTCCACGCCGTTGGCCGATCCGCTTCGGTCGTCGTCACTCTTTCGTGATGACCCGTGGCCCCTTGCCCGCCCGTTTCTCGTACGTCCCGTCACCCGCCTTGACGTACTTCGTGAACCCGAGACGGTCAAGCTTTTTGTCGTCCTTCGCCGTCGCGGCCATCTTGGTGTCCGAATAGTCGCCGGGGATGTAGGGCGCGGTGATGACGCGACGCACCGGCTGGCCCGTCTGCGGATGCACCGCCAGCGGCTCGGCCTTGATCGACTGCACCACCTCGAAACGCTCGCCCGCCGAACCGTCTTCGTTGATCGTTTCGTATTCGTACAGCGGCATCGCTGCTCCTTTCCCGGCTCCCGGTTCGCCCTCGATCCGACCCGTCATCGCCGGCGGTCGTCCTGAATTGTCGGGAATCCGTTCGGTACGCTAACTGCGCGCCGGTTCCGCCACGTTCACCAAGTTTATGCCGAGAGCGTGGGGCACAACACCAGGAAATCCGGAGAGAAGCCCGTCGTCATCCGCAAGCGGCGCGCCACCGGCGCGCGCTGCGAGGCCAGCCGAGGAGACGACCGGAGCGGGGGTCGACGGCCCGCTCCGACGGCTACCGGGTACGGGCGTCGTGCAGTCCGTACTATCGGCGACATGCTCGGCCGGGCTGACGCGGCTTCGCGCAGCTCGGACGGTCCCACCGTTGCGTCCCCCGACAAGGCTGCTCGCCCATGGCTCGACCTTCAAAGCCTCTGACCAAGCAAGAGCAACTGCGTCAATACGTCATCGATCGGCTTAAATCGGGCCAGCTCAAACCGGGCGACGAGATGCCGACCGAGCGCGCCCTCGCCGAACAGGTCGGCGTCGCCCGCGGCACCGTGACCCGTTCGCTCGCCGCCCTGGAGCAGCAGGGCCTCATCCGCCGCATCCAGGGTCGCGGCACCTTCGTTCACGAGAAGGCCGTCGCCCGGATCCGCAACATCTCGGGCGTCTTCGCTTTGCTCGTGCCGCAGACGCGCATCCCCTTCTACCAATCGGTCCTCACCGGTTTCGAGCAGGCGGCGTGGGAGGCGAACGCACAGGTCGCGTTCGTCTCGACCAACGACGACCCGCTGCGTCAGGGCGACGCCGTGCTTCAACTGCTCGACCGCGGCGTCGCCGGCCTCGCCGTCGTGCCGTCGACCTCGGGCGACGCGCAGGCGTACCAGTTCGGCGCCGTCCGCCGCGCGAACGTCCCGCTCGTGTTCTGCAACCGCCCGGTCACCGGGGTGGAGGCGGCCACGCTTCGCGTCGACGCCGCCGAGATCGGTCGCCGGGCGGCGCGAATGCTGGCGCAGGCCGGCCACGAGCGTGTCGCCTTCCATTCGTCGCCTCGCTACGTCTTTTACGAAACCGTCGAGACCGCGTTCCGCGAAAAGCTGAACGAAATCGCCCACGAGCAGAACCGCGGGGCCCCGTTCATCTACACACGCTACGGCGATTCCATCGCCGAGCACGACCACGCCGGCAACGACGTCCGCCGCGCCTGGCTGCTCGAATGTCTTTCCGGAGACTCGCCGCCGACGGCGCTCTTTTCCACCTTCGATACGGTCAGCGAGTACTTCTTTTATCTCATGACTCGCGAGGGCCTTCGCATTCCGGAAGACCTGTCGCTGTTGAGCCTCGGCGCCGTCGATCGTGGTCCGGGTCTCAGTTCGATGCTCAGCGCCGTGACCGTCGACGCGGAGCGTCTCGGTCGCCGCGCCTTCGAGTTGCTCTCGCAGGCGTCGCTCGACCCGGATTTCGACCTCGCGGCCGTGCACGAAAGCGTGCCGATCGGGGAGTGGGTCGGCGCGACGCTCGCCGCGCCGGGCGCCGAGCCTTCATCGGTCAGTCAATCGCCGGCTGCGACCCCTGCGGACGCCGACCGACGCACCGGTTCGACCAACCCGGGCCTCTGAGCGAGCGCGAGCACGGCCCTCGTACAAGCGATGAGCGTTGCCGAGAGACCCGTTCTGCAACGTCCGGCCGGTTCGACTCAAAAGCAAACGGGGCCCGCGTCTGCGGGCCCCGGTCACGTGATCACGATGTCGCGCCGACGACGCCGAGCCTTACTGGCAGGTCGCGCCGAAGGCGCCCAGTACCTGGAGCAAGTCGTCGGCGTTGACGACGCCGTCGTCGTTGAGATCGCCACCGCTTCGCCCGGCGGCCGCGGCGCCGAAGCTGCCCAGCACGCTCAGCAGGTCGTCGGCGTTCACGACGCCGTCGGCGTTCGCGTCGCCGTCGCACGGGGGTGGCGTCGTCGTCATGATCTGCACGTCGTCGATGTTCCAGCCGCTGTAGGTCACGCTGAAGTCGGTCGTGCCCATCGTCCAACGGAACCACACGGCCGGCGCGCCGTCCGCGATCGCGGAGATGTCGTACTCCTGCTCCGACCACGCGGATTCCTGGAACGTCGAGCCGCTATGCACCCACAGGTTCTGCCAGTTCGACCCGTTGAAGGAAATCTGGAAGGCCGCGTTGTCGAACGCGGAGGCTTCGACGCCGAGCCAGCGACGGAACTTGATCGCGCCGCCCTGCATCTCGCTGAGGTCGATCGGCCCGGCCGTGAGCGCTCGCACCGGCATGTTGTTGCCGTACGCGCCGTTCAGGTTGTAGCCGTAGACGTTCGTGCCCGTGAAGGCCGCGCCCGGGTCGCCGTCGTTGCCGTTCGGCGAACCGAACGCCCAAGCGCCTTCGGTCGACCAGCCCGGGTTCTGATCGTCGGTCAGGAACGAGTAGAGCGCGATCAGGTCGGTCGGCAGCACGTCGACCGTGACCCCGCCGGCGTCGGGCGAGACGCCGCCGTCGGGCGCGACGCCGCCGTCGTCGGCCTTGAACTCGATCGTGTCGAGCCCGACGTATGTCGAGGGAGCCGCGTAGCGGACCGTGTCGCCCGCGAGCTCGTAAGGCGTCGTGGTGATCAGCGGCTGCGCGGGATCGTCGGCGTCAACCAGGAAGCCCTCCTGCGGAAGCTGCGTGATCGAGTAGGACAACTCGCCGTTCGGCAGGCCGTCGTCGTTCGCCTCAAGCGTGATCTCGACGGCGTCGAAAGCGATGGTCGAGACTTCCGCGTTCGTCGGCCGCGGCGGACGCGGGCCGCACGCGCCGTAGTTCCCGAACGGGCTCTCGAAGAAGTCCGGGTCTTCGCCGTTGCCGGCCGAGAGTCCCGTGATGAAGTCAGTCGAGTCGATCGAACCGTACGTCACGCGGATCTCGCCGTCGAAGAACATCTCCACTTGGAACGTGTTCTCGTTGTCGGTCTGGTTCCACTCCGACACGCGGTCGAACGTCACCACGGCCTTATCGGCGAACTCCTCGAAGTAGACCGTGCCGCCGTCGCCGACGTCGAGGTCGTCGAAGACGCCGGAGATCCGCGGTTGCTCGAAGTGATCCGAGAAGCTGTCGCTGCGGTCGGTATCGCCTTCGAGGAACGTGATGTATCCGTTCGAGCCGACGTAGATCGTCGAATACTGCACGCCGTACAGCGATACCGGCGTCGTCAGGCTGATGGTCTCGAAGTTGTCGTCACCGAGGCTGCTCAGCACGGCCCCACCCGGCGGCACCGGCAACATCAGGGCGTCTTCCTCGCAAGCGGTGTAGAACTCGGCGGGGTTCGACGAGCCGGGCGTGTACGTCACCGTGCGGAACTCGATCGGGCTCGGGTCGTTGAGTTCGGCCGTGTAGAAGTCCGGCACTTCCGGCGTTGTGAAGCTGTAACAACTGCCGCGCGGTGACACCGTCCGCTCGTTGCCCGCCTCGTCGGTCACCGTGATCACGTACTGATACGTCACGTCGTCCAAGAGGCCCGTGATGCTCAGCGAGTGGGAGGTCACCCGCGAGTTCGAGGAAACCGTGTTCGTCAGCGTGCCGCAATCGGTGCCGTACGAGATCGTCGCGGAGGCCGGTTCGTCGGTCGTGAACGTGACCGTCGCCGACCGCGGTTGCAGGTCGGCGACCGCCACATCCGACACCGTCGGGCTCGTGCAGTCGATCGTCGCGGTGGAGGTCCGCAAGCCAGAGCCGCCCGATCCGTCGTCGGTATCGAAATACTCGATGTAGACGGTGTCGCCGGGCGAGACGAGCAGCGTCCCCGCGGCGCCGTCGGTCGAGAACGAGACGTCGCCCGTGAACCGAGCCGCGCCGGCCGCTTCCTCATCGAGGAACAGCGTCAGGCCGACCGGGTCCGAGTCGGAAGACACGACCACCTCGGCCGAGTCGATCGTCCCGTCGTCCGTGTTCAAGCCGCAGTCGTTCACGACGAGCGTGGCCGTATCGGAGCAGTTGAACAGGCCGCCTTGGAACTGCACGACGCCGGCGTCGGTGCAGTTACGCAGGAACGGCGTCACCGCCAGCGAGAACGGCTGCGGGCCGTCGGGAACGTTCGTCCCGACCACGTCGATCAGCCACACGCCCGGCTCGGGGTTGTCCACCTCGACCTGCTCAAGGTTGTTCAAAGAATCGGGCTGGTTCTGCACCGCAGGCGCGTTCGGGTCGTTCGGGTCGAGGGTCCAGGGATAGAAGCGCGTGCCCGACGGGCTGGTCACAACCAGATCGAGGTCGTTGACCAGCGACCCGACGACGTTCGGCGTGCCGGGCGCGTCGTCCCACGCGATCGTGATCTTGAGCTTGTCGTCGCCGGGCGCGACGACCGCGACCGCGCCGTACGAACCGCCCGAGACGACCTGTTCTTCGGTGTAGTGCGTCGTGCGCATGAAGTCGACCGCTGCCTGCGCCCGCACCGAGCCGTACCCGTAGGCGAAGTCGGGACCGGGGTTGCCGAGGTCCCACGCCGTGTGGGTCAAAATCGCCTTCAGCGTCGAGTTGCGGAAGTCGCCCTCGCCCGGGAACAGGTTGCGGTGCTCTTGGATGAGCAGCGCGCCCACGCCCGCCACCGCCGGCGACGCCATCGACGTGCCGCACTTGGTCGAGTAACCGCTGCTGAAACTGCTGCACGAGGTGATGCCGTCATCGCCCGCCGTCGAGCAGCCCGGCCCGACGACGTCAGGTCGCAGGCGACCATCGTCCACCGGACCCCACGACGAGAACGAGGTCATCGAGTCGTCGTTCGCGTTGATCGCGCCGACGGAGATCTGGTTCTTGGCGCCCTGCGGCGGGGACATGCTGTAAAAGTCGCCGAAGCCTTCCACGTTGCACCGCGAGCCCGTGCGTTCGTTGCCCGCCGCCCACACCGTCTTGATCGGCTCGCCCAGCGAACCGCGAACCACGCCGTCGAGCACGCTCGCGGTCACCCCGTAGTCGCCTTGCCACGAGCAACTGTAACCGTTCGGCTCGACGTTCGAGCCGATGGAGTTGTTCGCGATGTCGGCGCCGCGGGTGATAAACGCGTCCGTGTAGTCAGCTTCCAGATCGCCCGGGTCCGTATAGAGGAAGCCCGGCTGCAAGCCGCCCGACACTTCGAAGCCGTAGCTCACGAAGTCGACCGCGGGCGCCATGCCGCGATGCTGTCCGCCCGACTGTCCGCCGTCGCCGCCGACGGTCCCCGCGACGTGCGTCGCGTGGTCCGACGTTCCGTCCGAATCGCCCAACGTCAGGCGGGTGGACATGTCGGGGTGACCCGAAACCGTTCCGCCGTCGTAGATCATCACCGTGACGCCCGAGCCGTCCAGGCCGTACGGCGCCGCTTGCACGATCTCCGCTTCCGTGATCGCGCGGGCTTCGTCGTTCAGGTTCGAGAACTCCGGCAGCGGCGGCTCGATCCACATCATCGCGGGCTGCTTCGCCAACTCCGCGATCTTCGACTCCGCGATGTGAATCACCGCGCCGTTCACCGAGCGCAGCTGCGTCCGCACCACGCCGCCCACCGCCTCGATCGTCTCGCGGCCTTCGACCTGCGCGTTCACGTCGCCGTGGAACAGCACGTTCAACGCGATCGTCCGGTCGGCCGTGATCGGTTCGGCGTCCGGACGCTCGTCCTGGCCCGCGTCGTCGTTCGGCACGACCGCCCAATCGACCATGTCGCCAGCAGCCAGCGTCGGATGCAGCTTGACGGTCGGCTCGACGCGCTGTGCGGAGGTCAGTCCCGCCGCCGTCGCGGCGTTCGCGTTCAACCCGTCGATCGACATCGCCGCGAAGTACGCGACGCCGCCCGTCGGCGTACGCCCCAGATAGTTCAACAACGTCAACCCCGCCGCCTCGAACTCCGCACGCTCGAACGCCGTCACCGGGCTTGCGATCGTCACCACGAGGTGCCGTTCGCCCGCCGCTTCAACGTCCACCGCCGTCGCGGCGATCGCGTCGGGCGCCATCGCCATCTGATCCGCGAAACCCGCGACCGGTGCGGCGGCGGGCGTCGAACGCCACACGACCTCCGCGCTCGCAAGCGTTCCGCACGCCGCGACAAGCGCCGCGGCCGCGGCTCCGGTCATTGCTTTCGAAATCCGTGCTGACATGGTGATCCTCTCGACTGGCTTCAGCTTATCTGGCCGCCGCACATCGCAACGGCTTTCTCGCCCGTCCAACCGGACGCCTCACAAACCGACCGACCGGAGCCCATCCCGTCACGAAACGGTGAGCGGGCACGCTTCGAGAACAGGCGAACGCAGCGGAGCCATTGTCCCGCCGTCTCGATGTCCTCAGCAGCCGGCCGCGGCACCCGTCTGAATCGCCGTGATCGAAGAAGCTCGATCAAGACGAACCAGCCGGTCAGCCACGCTGCCGCCCGATCGCTCACTCACCTTCACGCGAAAGGCTCCACCCGGTCTTCGGGATGCGCGCAGCGTCCCGGTGAACGGTTTCCCGCACCGTACAGAGGAACCAATGCGATTGCACGATAAAAGTCGGGGTTTTCCCGTGTCGACGAGACGCCAAAACTCCCACAGGCGTGTGGGTTGATTGCTCCGGGGCCGTCTCGCCGACCACTGCTGCAGCCTCCCCAGCGACTTCTCACCGCCCCGGGAGCACGGCGCCGGGTCGACCAAATCCGGGCATACGGTGGCGTCTCGCTTGTCGGGTCTCGAAGAGTTCCAACCGTTCCCTTCCCCGACCCCCGCCGGCGGGCCGGTCGATTGCCAGTGTCTCGCAGCTTGCAACGCGGCCGTTGCCCAAGACGGCCCTCGCTGTCATACTCTGCTGGTGCGGGCCCCATATCTTGCGATCGCGGGTCGTTCGGGCGAGCCCGGACCCAAGATCGTGGCTTCGCCCGACCGCCCCGGCGCCACGGAACGGATGCCGGCTTCGACTCGCCGCGGCCCCCCGCCGCCGAGTCGACACGAAACACAGGGGCGCGCCCGCCCCGAGGCACGGAGAGGCCCAGCCTGTGCGACTTTCACGCATCACGCTCAACGGCTTCAAATCCTTCGCCGACCGCACCGACTTCGTCTTCGACGCGCCGATCACCGGCATCGTCGGACCCAACGGTTGCGGCAAGTCCAACGTCGTCGACGCCATCAAGTGGGTCCTCGGCACGCGCTCGGCCAAATCACTTCGCGGCAAGGAGATGGCCGACGTCATCTTCGCCGGTTCCGCCGGCCGCCAACCCAAAGGCATGGCCTCGGTCACCCTCGTCTTCGAGAACCCGGTACTCACCGACGACCAACTCGCCGCGCTCCGCGCTCGGCAACCCATCCTCTATCCCTCCACCGAAGTCGCCGCCGCCGAGGGAACACAGAGACCGGCGGAAGAAGGTGGCGCCGCCGATGGTTCCGTTGGTGACGCGTCCGCCGACGCCGAATCGGCCGAGACCGATGCGGCTGACGCTGCCGAAGCCGGCGCCGACGTGAACGACGAAACTCATGAAGCCGACGCCACCGCCGCGGCCGCCGAAACCCCGCCACGCGAGATCGACCAAGACGCCCTTGAGGCCGAGGCGTCGATGGACAACGCAGTCGGGATCGATCGCGCGCGGCAGCGTCGGTTGCTGCCGATCGACACCGAAGAAGTCAGCGTCGAGCGACGCCTCTACCGCGACGGCAAGTCGCAATACCTCATCAACAACCGGCTCGCCCGCCTGAAGGACATCCGCGAACTCTTCCTCGACACGGGCGTCGGCGCCGACGCGTACTCGATCATCGAGCAGGGCAAGGTCGACGCGATGCTGCTCGCCAACCCGGTCGAGCGGCGGTCGTTCTTCGAAGAAGCGGCGGGCATCGCACGCTTCAAGCAACGCCGCATCGAAGCCCAACGAAAGCTCGAACGCGCCGAAGCGAATCTCGTCCGGACGCGCGAGCAGCTCGAATCCACCGAACGCCGACTCCGCATCGTCAAGGGGCAAGCCTCCAAAGCGCGGCAGTACATCGAACTCGAAGCCGAGTGGCGCTCGCGCCGCATGGCTCTGGCGTTCGATCAGTACGACGAACTGCGTCGCGAGTCCGACGACGTCGATCGCCGTATGGCCGAGCTCGAAGCCGACCGTCACGCCGCGCTCGAACGCGTCGAAGCGCTCGAAAGCGACAAGCAGCGGGCCGAACTCGCCCGGCATGAACTCCACCGCTCGCGGGAAGAGCGCGAGCGCGAGAAGCAGAACGCCGACCATCGCCGGCAAAGCGCTCTCCAGCGCAAAGACATGGCCGAGCGCAACCTCGCCGACGCCGAGCGACAGCTCGAAGCCGAGTGGCAGCGCAGCGGCGAACTCGCCGAACGCATCGAGGCCCTTTCAGCAGACATCGAGACCCAAGCGTCCGCCGCCGAAGGACTCGTCGCCGAGGTCGATCGCGCCGAAGCCGACCTCGACGAACACGCGAAAGCTCGTGAGCGGGTGCAAAGCGACCTCGCCGAGCGTCGCCTCTCCGTAAGCAAAGTCAAGTCCGAAGCCGCGTCGCTCGATCGGGATCGCGCTCGGCTCATCGCCCAGATCGAGTCGGATCAGCGGCGCCTCGCCAACTTCTCCGAACAGGCCGACAAGCTCGAATCACGCCGCGCCGCGCTCGCCGCCGACCTCGATTCGACCCGCGCCGCTCACTCGGACGCCGCCGACGCCGCCGACGATCTTTCCGAGACCATCCTCGAACTCGAGCGCAACCTCGAAGCCAAGGTCGCCTCCGCCACCTCGCTCAGCGACGACCAGCGCGCCGTCGCCGAGCGCCTCAATCGCCTCGAGCACGACCTCGCCCGCGTCGACAGCCGGCGGCAGACCCTCGAGGAAATGGCCGCCGAGCGCGTCGGCTTCGGCGAAGCCGTCCGGCGCGTCATGGAGCGCCGTGACGAAATGCTCGGTCAAGCCGACGACGGCGAGTCTTCAGCACGCCGAGGACCTGAGCGCGCGGCCTCCGACGCCGAGCCCCGCGCCGACGCGGACGCGACCGAGCGAGCCGGCGATCCCGACGCCGAAGCGGTGTGGCGGTCGATCGTCGCCCCGCTCGCCGAACTCATCGAAGTAGCGACGTCCGACGCCGCCGCGGTCGAGGCCGCGCTCGGCGCCAATCTTGCCGCGGTCGTCGTCGAACGCGCCGTGGACGTCGTCCAGGCCGCCGCGCTCGAAGAACTCCCGGGCCGCGTCACCTTCGCGCCCGCCGCGGGACCGCCGCTCGTCATCGGGCAAGGGCAGGCTTCGAAAGACGATCCCGACGCCGCCTCGCCCGCGATCTCCGGAATCGACGCGCACTCTCTCGGCGCGCACGCCGCGGTCGCCGCCGCGACGCTCGGCTTACGCCCGCTCAGCGAGCGCGTCCGCTGCGAACACCCCGCCGCGGCCGCCGTCGTCGAACGCCTGCTCGGCTCGACCTATCTCGCGTCGTCGCTCGACGCGGCGCTCATGCTCGCCTCCGGCCCGCTCGCGGGCGCTCGCTTCGTCACGCCCGCCGGCGAGATCCTCGAAGCCGACGGCCGCGTCGTCGCGGGCCCCGCCGACGTCGCCGCCGACGACGCCGCTGCGGGCGTCCTTCAGCGCGCTTCCGAACTCGCCGAGCTCCGCCAGCAGAGCGACCGTTTGCACCAAGAGGTCGCGACCACGCGCCGCGACCTCCGCGCCGTCGACGAACGCGCCGCCGCGCTCGACACCGCGATGGGCGAACTACGCTCGATTCTTGCCGACCGCCAGAAGAAACTCGTTATGGAGGAAGGCAAGCGGGACCGTCTCGCCGCCGAACTTCAGCGACTCGAGCGTGAGCTGCCCGCCGTCGAAACCGACGCCGCCGAACTGCGCGAGCGCATCGCCCAACTCACCGCCGAGCGCGAGGAGCTCGGGCGGAGGCAGTCCGAGCTCGCCGAGCGTCACGCCGAGGCCGAAGGTCGCGTCGCCGAACTCGAAGGCGAACTCGCCGGCGCCGAGCGCGAACTCGAAGG
>JGI12109J20283_10100507_pt1 | contig 32023 bp, 32 predicted proteins | sample ElkSlonscriptome_12_FD_20283 | JGI IMG/M metagenome (IMG submission 20283)
GGCGACCTTGGCGCCTTTGCGCGAGCTTATTTGACAGGAGTTACGCGGTTCCCGTCCAAACGGGCGTTTGAGCGCCGGAACGGCTCATATCGCCTGCGGCAGCATGGTACTGTTTTATCTTTTCCCGAAAAATTTTGCGCAAAGCGCAAAATTTTTCGGGAAAAGGATGTCACCTTCCGCCCTGCCGGAGGCGAACCCCAACCCCTGGTGGGGCCACCACGTAACTCGTGTTATTTGAATGGTATTGCCCCATGACACACCCTTTGCAGATGGTACGTGATGGATCTTGTTCACACCCATGTTGCACTGTGTGCAACATGGGTGTGAACAAGCAGAGAATCTTCCGCCCTGCCGGTGGCGAACGTTCCTTTTGGGTGATCAACCGCGTAACGCGTGGTAATCACAGAACGCACGCGTTCCTTGACCTGGAAGTGTAGTTCCGCCTCCGGCAGGCAAGTACCATGCTGCCGGAGGCGCATCGGGCTTTCAGCGGGTCAAACGCCCGGTTTGCACCCACACCGCGTACGTCGTGTTAATTACAGCGTAAGCAGTTCCGGCGGAAGATGATCAATGCGATTCAGGTAGCGCGTAACCAGGTCTCCATCACCGCGCAGATCCACGCGCGAGATGGCGGTGTTGTGGTGGTAGTAAAACAGCCCCCGGCTGGGCAGCATATGGTAGAGCGCTTTGAGCAGCGCATCGAGGAAGCCGGCATGCGCAACCAGCGCGATCCGCTCATCGGTGTCGGCCCAGGTGCGCAGTTGCTCCGCCACGCGAATGGCCCGTCCATCGCAGGCCGGTTGATCCTCATAGCCGCCGGACCACCAGCCCGCCTCCGTGACATCATCGGGGAGAATATAGCCGGGAAACTCGGTCTGCATCTCCTGGCGCGTCTTGCCCGGATAGCCCGTCACCGCGCCGGTTTCCCGATCTTCCAGAAAGACCCCGCCCTGCTCATGCAGATCGATCCAGACCTCCGGCATAAGCTTTAGCGCCTCGGCGATAAACTGCGCAGTGCGCAACGCGCGCCACATCGGGCTGCAATAGAGCCGGGTCAGGTCATACCCCCGCATGTCCGGTCGATTCTGCGCCGGCGAACTGGGATTAAACCCGGTCGCCAGATGCTGCGCCAGCAATTCTGCCTGCCGGATACCATACTCCGTTAGCGGCGCATCATGTGAACGCTCATGCCGGCGCTCCCGAGGCAGGGCATTATTAAACGACTGAGCGTGCCGGATCAGGTAGAGTTGCATATCCGCGCTGTCTACTCCTCTTCCCACCCTTGCTGCTGGGCCAGTTCGCGCAGGCCGCGTGTCAGGCTCTCCAGTTGTTTCAGCAGCAGGCGCAACTTGAAGGGTGCGCCATCATCCTGCCTGACCCACTTGACCAGATCACCCTCGGCATAGGCCCGCGAGAGGCGGTCGGTCTCGTCTACCATCTGATCGAGAGAGCGAATACGAAACACCCGCGCCTTGTTCTTCGGCTGGTTCTCAATCGTATCCTCTTCGACCGTCAGGAACGCGCTGTCGTCGGGTTTGTCCTCATCATCCTCATCCGGCCAGAGCCCGGCGTCGCTCTCCTCAATAACGGTGGTGCTGGTCTTGCCCAGTGGGCCACCCGTCACCATCACTTCGGGACCGGCCTGGTCGCGCAACTGCTGGCCCTGCTCCAGCGCCTGGAGTGCCGTCTCCAGCGTCAGGTTAGGGTTAGCGGCAAAGTAGGCGGCCAGGCGGCCAATTTCGCCGGCAGACATGCCCTCTTCGGCGGCTGCCTGGGCCAGTTCAATCTGGGTACGCGGGCTGGGAATGCGCCGCAGATGCTGGGCCTGGGTCACGTTTAGCTCGCCGCGCCGGATAAGTTGCTGCACCTCGTCAGGTAGATCCAGCAGGCCCAGGTAGCGCCGCACGGTACGCCCGGTCAGGCCAACCGTCCGGCCCACTTCCTCATCCAGCTCACTCTCCGGACGTTTGCCGCGTGTCTCTACCAGATGCGCGCGCAGGCGGGCAAAAGCACGCGCCTGTTCCATATCATTCAGCGCCTGGCGCTGCACATTCTCGATCAGTTGCTGCAACACCAGGTGTGTCTGCTCGCTGTCGAGCAGGATGCAGGGTACCTTCTCCAGCCCCAGCAGCACCGCCGCCTCCCGCCGCCGGTTGCCATAGACGACGCGGTAGCGCCCCTGCCCCACATCAACCACGCCCAGCGGCTGGAGCAAACCCTGCTCAGAAATGGTCGCCGCCAGCCCCGCAACATCGCCCGGCTGTTCGCGCACGCCGTCGGGGTCGGCCTCGAGTGTGTTCGGGTCCAGATAGAGCAGTTGCATAGCTCACATACTCCGTTCAACAGGATATATTCAACACATTTGTTTCTGTTTGCTTCCTTGAGGAGTATAGCAGAAGATAGGCCACGCGGCAAGCAGCACTAAACGAGATTTCTTTCTCAACGCAGAGACGCAGAGGGCGCAGAGATGACGAAAACCGGATGGATAGTTCAGCTTGCTCTGTGGCTTTGGCGCGAATGATTGCAGGAAATTCCGGTTGCAGTTTATACCTGATCTTCATCCAACTCCAGTTCATCCTTAATCAATGTATCCGCCGGCACGTTAAACAGGCGCGATACTTTGAGGACAAACTCGATCTTGGGGCGTCGTTTTCCCGTCTCAACCTCACTGATATAACTGTTTGAAGAAGCAGCATAGCCCAGAGCTTCAGCTAGCTCCGTTGTCGTCATTCCATGTCGCTTCCGCAGCATACGCATTTTCTCGCCAAGCCGCTGCATTCGGTTTTACCTTGCCTGTTGACACACATTCGGAATTATGTTATTTTCTCACTAAATAGTGAGAATTTTATTGGTGCCGCTCGCGCTGTGCCCGCAGCCGAGCGGCGTGGCACCGGCGACAGAAGCGCCGATGCAGGGCTATTGTAGCATATGCCGTAGCCCCGCTTCAGCTTCCCCGCCGCAAGGTGGGCTTTTTTATGCCCACAGGAGGCAGCAATGAACATCGCTCCGCACATGCTGACTGGCCCGGCAGATGGGCGCTACCTCTGCTACCAGTTCGTTCGCCAGATCGGGTTTATCCTGGATGAGGTGAGCTATCAGGGGCTGGAGGTCTGGCGCGATGCCGACCAGGGCTGGCGCTGGCGCTGGCGTGACACCGACCTGGCCGCGGCGCAGGGCTTCTGGGCATTGGGGGAGGCTTTTCTGGATGCGCTGCTGGCGCGCTACCCCGAAATGTTCGTGGCGGAGGTGCCGGCGGAGGTGCGGTAGTCACGCAACCGCATAGCCCGTATGCCGGCGCAGTTCCGGGGCGCGAAACGCTAACACAATCCGTTCTTTTGGAATACCGGCCTGAACCAGGGTACGGGCGATCCCCTCTTCCGCCCCATCCCGCTGAATCCAGACTTTGCCGTTGATAATATCGATGTGGATAAGACACCCATGCACGCGGCGACCATTATCCCAGCCGACATTGACCAGCAAATATTGATCGCTGGAACGATCAACCACGACGCGACTCTCGATCGCGCCATGGGCGTAGGGAACAGCGGCATAATCCTGTAAAGCCTGCTGAATAGTTTCCCGATACGATTCTAGCTCGTCCATTGAACAAATTCTCCCGTACTGATGTCAAAACTAACCAGGCGAACCGGGTAGGTCTGGAGCAACAGTTGGCCTTATTATACACTTAGCTGTTTACTATCGGTTGACGTGAGTGAGGCTAAACTCCTACCCCAACCGTGATGAAAACCAGCAGCACATGGAGTATCATGGTGAGGAATGAGAAAGAAGGAGGCAACTGATGACCTATCAAGAGATGCTGACGGCAATTCCGCGCCTCTCAGTGCAGGAACGACTGGCGCTGCTGGAGGTACTTTCGCGCTCACTCCGGGAAGAGTTGCAACTGCCCCACGGAACATCCGGCGCGGCAGAGCGACTGCCAGGGATTATCCAGACAGCAGGTCCACCCCCGGACGATGCAACTGTTGAGCAGATCCGCCATGATTATCTTGCGGAGAAGTATGGGTAATGCGTGTATTGGATTGATACCGACGTTGTGCTCGATCTGCTCCTGAAACGCCCACCGTTCTACCCGGATGCGTTTGCCCGCTGGCAGGCCGGCGATGCCGGGCGACTGGTGCGCTTTGTGTCAGCGATTACGCCAAAACCCCCAGGCCGAGCGCGGCGTTAGCACGGGTATCCGGCTCTGCGCCGGGTGTCTCTCGACCACGCTGATACCAGTCGCGCGCCGTGTCCCACTGCTGCTGCTCTGTGGCCACAATCCCACGATTCACGCTCAGGCGTAAGCGCAGGTAGATCATCTGTTCGCTGTGCAGCCGCCAGTGCCGTTTCAAGCCAGTCAGTGAGCGTATCATAGCTCCTCTGCTGATCCAGGTACCAGAAGCACTTCTCTGCATTAGGTTATAAGAGACTGTCTGAAACGGGTTGGTCATGGGGCGACGGCCCCGGAGCGGGAGTCCCGGCTTCAGCCGGTTCCGGCCACACCCCGGCTGAAGCCGGGACTCCGGGGGCGCTGTCCGGTGGCGCAGGGCACCCCGCATGCCGAGGGACCGACGCGAATCAGCTTTTCAGACAGTCTCTAAGTTCGGCAGCCAGCGGTGGTGTGGCACTGGCGGCGAAGGTCTGCCCCTGCGCAAGCGCCGGCCAGTGCTGCGTAAACCGGGCATGCCGCGCTGCATACGTGGGTTCAGCGCGGAAGTCGGCTGCGCGTTGCGCGTAGTAGCGGGCAAAGCTCTGCTGGAGCGTCTGTTGCATTTCAGCAGATAGTTCCGCGAAGGACTGCCGGGCACGCTGCTGCAGGAGCGGCCAGCGGATGTGGTTGCCCACTCGGTGGCGACGTTGGCCGGGAACCAGGACTGGTCAGGCTGGTCATCGGCAGTTGCCCGGTTGATAATTGCCAGGGTCGGTAAGGCCAGGCGTAGCTGGCGCACCGTCATAGGAAGATCATCCGGGGCAGTGTCGTTGAGCATAGCCCGGCATACCTGTAGATGAACCAGATCATGGCGCAGTGCCGCAACCAGCGCGGTTACCTCCTCGGCCGGCTCAACGGTTGCCAGGCTCCGCTCCTGGTCAGTCACATACGCGATAAAGTGGTCCAGGTAGCGTTCTTTCACCACCCGGACCTCATCCGCATTCGCATGCAGCAGCGTGCGAGCATACTCGGCAATCGGATCATAGAGAAAGTAGCGCCTGGAGTCCTGGTAGCGTTCGACCAGGCCGCGGTTGACCAGTTGCGCAAAGCCGGTTTCATCACCGGCACCCACTGCAATGGCGGCTTCGGCGCGAAAATCGTAGCCGGAGAAGAGCGCCAGGGCACGAAAGATGTCCTGCGCGGTCGCCGTCAATCGCTGATAGCTCAGGCCAAACACATCGGCAACCGTCTTGCGATTGGGCTCACCGCTGTAGGGCAGGAGCCGGGATAGAAATCGCGCGCCCAGCCAGCCGCCCTTGCGATGTTCCTGTTCCAGTTCGGTCAGCAGCATCTCTGCCGCTGTGAATCCCCCGGTCTCTGCCGCATCCTTGAGCGTCCGCGCCAGCACAATCAGCACCAGGGGAATACCGCTACTCAGGCGATTGATCCGCGTTACCAGGCGGGCACCCTCGCCGGGCCACTCGTGTTTCAGCAAATGTTGCGCTGCCTGATCATCAAATTTGCTCAGATGCAGATCCTTCACCCCGCTGAAGTGGTGACTCAGACCGGGCCGGGTGATCACGAGTAGCGCATTGCCTGCCGGGGGGGCAAATTTACTCACATCCATCGTGTCGGGCGGGTTATCCAGGATAATCAACCGCTTCCGTCCTTCCAGCGTCTGGCGGTAGAGACTGCACAGATTACTGGCGATATCAACGTTATGGTCAGGCTTCCGCTGTTCCAGCCATGCCTGCCCTGCTCCGGTGCGGGGGGCGGTGATCCGAGCGTGTTAGAAAGCGCCTCGGGACTGACGTCTGCACGACTGAGAAAGCGGTAGAGTACCTGGGCGGTACTGTTGTCGGCAAACTGCGGATAGACTCCGGCCGCATCGAAGTAGAAGCGGCCATGGTGATACTCGCTCTTGATCTCGCCTTCATAGCAGACCCGGCGACCGAGGGTGGTTTTTCCAATGCCACCGATACCGGTGATAATAGCGATCGGCACATGGATTGGACGGTAGAGCCGCCTGAAGCTGAGACGATAGAGCAGCGCCTGCCACTGGGTCTGCTGCGGTGGCCGGAGCAACTGCGCTTTGAGTTCGGCATATTCCTGCTGCCGTGCCGCAATGATAAAACCGCGCGCGTCGGGATCATTTGCGAGATCATCCAGCAGTTGCAAATAGGCGCGGGGGTTGACGCGGGTGTCGGTGACGGCGGGCATATCCGGCGGCGCGGTGGGTTGTTGCTGTTGTATCACCCATATGGCCCCGGCAATCAGCAGGAGGAGAATCAAGGCAGTAATGCCCAAAAATAGGAGTGAGTCGGCATAAAAGCCGGTGAGTATCCAGACCTTGATTTCCTCGCCAAAGATATCGGCAGCAATACCCACAATGAATACGGCAATGGCTGTCACAGCCATTACAAAGACATAGAGTGGCAGGCGTTGTTTGCGCATAGTTGTGTTATCCTTGTCTGATGTGGGAATGCTTCGGCTCCTGGCGGATGTACGGCAGATCGCTATGCTGCACACGGGTGGCATAGCCTGCCATATTCGGCATGCGATTCAGGCCATAAAAACGATACGCACATTAATTATAGCATGTTGCAGGTCATATCTTCCTTCCTCCGACCAATCCCCGATCCTGAAACAGTTCCTATCACGCCGATTCCCCGCACCAATGGCACGTTATCTGCTATGATTGTGATTTCTGTAACACAGTTGTAACTGGCGCACATACCCTGAGTATGTCTGGTTATGGTGCCGGACCAGTGTTGACGGTAGCGAGAACAAACAACGAACATTCAGGTTCCCCGATTGAGCTATGCCAGGTTCGCGTTGTTCACGGTTGTGTTGTTCTCATTCATACAAGTTTCGCGGTTCCGAACCCGAAAATTTCGCCTCCGGCAGGGCGGAAGATGCTCTTCTTGTTCACAACACATTTGCACAGGATGCAAATGTGTTGTGAACAAGATCACAGCGTACCATGCTGCCGCAGGCGAAGACCATCTTCGTAGAAGTACATATCTGATTTGCCGGCCCACCGCGTAACGTGTGTCATTCATATGTGTGTTCGTCTCGAACACACAAACTGGAGGAATGTATATCGCTATGATATTGACCAGAACATATATCGAACAGATCCTGACCCACTACGACCTGGGGACGTTGCACCAGGCGGTGACCACTGAGCAGGGCAACGTTAACGAAACCGTCGTAATTCAGACCGATGCCGGCCAGTTTGTCATGCGGCACAATCGCCCGCCCCAGCGTGAGCGCCTGCTACGCTACCGGCATGAGCTTATGACATGCCTGCATACGCACGGCTTTCCGCTCCCCCGGCTGATCCCGACGCGCGACGGGGAAACCCTGCTGCAGCTTGACCGGGGGTGGTACGAGGTTCAGGAGTTCATCGCGGGTGATGATTATGATCCCGACCGATTTGCACAGGTGGCGAGTATTGGCACGATCCTGGCCCGCTATCACACCATGGTGCGTGCGTGCCCGGCCCCGCCGCAGGAATCCCAGCCACGTTACAGCCCGGCCCGCATCCTGGGGCTGATCGAGCGGGTGACGGAGGCCGATGTGATGGACGATCTCCTGCCGTCGCTGGCCTGGTATGATCTGCGTATCAGCCAGATGCGCAAGACGTTGTCGGAGACGCAGTATGCGCAGTTGCCGCGCTGTGTTATCCACGGCGATATGCATCAGAACAACCTGCGCTTTGTCGATGACACGGCGGTTGCGCTCCTGGACTATGACCAGGTGGCCTGGGATGCGCGGATTGTCGATCTGGTGGATGCGCTGATCAGCTTTGCCTCGGTGACTGCCGGTATCGCCCACTCGCCCCGGGGTGTCTTCGCCGGACCGCTCAACCTGGAGCGTGCCGCGGCGTTGCTACAGGGCTATGCCGCCACTGCCCCGCTCCAACCCGCGGAAGTTGCAGTGCTGCCCACCCTGCTCGAGCTGGTCTGGTTGCAGGAGGAGTTGCTCTGGGTCGCCACCACGCTGGAGCGTTCCCCCGACGAGCAGGTAGATGTGCTCAACCAGGGGCGCTGGCTCTCCGGGTGGGTCCGCGAACGGCACGACGAACTGGTCGCCGCCTGGACCGACATCGCTGCGAATCAGCCTGTGCTGGCCGGCAGCGAGCGCCGGCGGCAACCCCAGACTGTTCCCGCTTACGCTGGTGCAGAACAATAAGACCGATTCGCTTTGAATTACACGATGTACGCGGTGGGCATTCAAATCAGGCATGTGCCTGGATGAACGGCCGCTTCGCCGGCGGCAGCATGGTACGCTTTTTGTCTTTTTCACAAAACATTTGCACAGAGTGCAAATGTTTTGTGAAAAAGAAAGGAATCTTCCGCCCTGCCGGAGGCGACATGCTCTGCCAGGTCAGTAACCACATAACTCGTGTAAATGACACGAGTTACGCGGTGGTTCATCAAACCGGGCGTTTCACCCGGTAAACGGCAGAATCGCCTGCGGCAGCATGGTACACTTTTTGTCTTTTTCACAAAACATTTGCACTCTGTGCAAAGTTTTGTGAAAAAGAAAGGAATCTTCCGCCCTGCCGGAGGCGGATCGGGCCGATTATCCAGGCAGACGCCTGGTTTGGAACCGACCGCGTAACTCGTGTGAATGAGATGAACGCATCAGAATCACGGCCATCCCGAACTGTTCGGGATGGCCGTGTTCGGTTTGCCCTTTCCCGGCGGCAGCGTGGCAGTTGCACGCCAAAATATGGTTCGGGTGAGTTCACCTTGAACGAGTACGCAGTGTTGGGTATAATACAGACCAGTTATACCCACTGTCAGGGAGAGAAAGACGTATAGCCGTGGCATCGAACGAAATTCAGATGATTGCGCAGGAGGTGCGCAGTTGCACACTCTGCGCGCTGCATCAGGGGCGGGTTAAAGCCGTACCGGGTGAGGGACCGGCGGATGCTAAAATGATGTTTATTGGCGAGGGGCCGGGCTACCACGAAGATCGGCAGGGGCGTCCGTTTGTCGGGCCGGCGGGTAAGTTTCTGGATGAACTGCTCGCCATGGCCGGGCTGCAACGCGCCGATGTGTTTATCGCCAATGTGGTCAAATGCCGGCCGCCCCAGAACCGCGATCCGCAACCGGACGAAGTGCAGACCTGTACCGACAACTACCTGTTTCGCCAGATTGAGGTCATCAATCCGCCCGTAATCGTCACACTGGGGCGCTTCTCGATGAACCTCTTTCTGCCCAAAGAGCGCATCACACGCATTCATGGTCAGCCACGGAATATCGGAGGACGGTTGATTGTCCCGATGTTGCATCCGGCGGCGGCACTGCATCAGGCCCAGAATCGCCCGCTGATTGAGGCGGACTTCCGCCGGTTGCCGGAGATCCTGGCCCAGGCGGAACGGGAAGCCGCAGCCGACGCGGACAACCCGGATAACTCAGACGATCAGGAACCGCCAATGGAACAGATGAGTATGTTTTAATGGATAGGAGTTACGCGGTTGCCATACAACCCGGATGTTTCACCCGATGGAAGCCCGCCTTGCCGGAGGCCCGATGCTTTTCCGGTTCAGTGACCGCGTAAGTCGTATAATTGACACGAGTTACGCGGTCGGTTCTAAACCAGGTGTTCACCTGAACGAACGGCCCGATTCGCCTCCGGCAGGGCGGAAGATTTCTATCTTTTTCATAAAAATTTTGCACTGTGTGCAAAATTTTTATGAAAAAGATAAAAAGAGTACCATGCTGCCACAGGCGGTTTGTGTTTCATCGGGTGAAACGTCCGGTTTGATAAACCACCGCGTAAGTCGTGTAATTGACAGAAGAGCAAACAAGCATACTATGAAAACATATCGACTCTCAGCGGCGGGACGCCGTACAACCCTGTTGTTGCTCGTTGGGGCGCTGGCTATCTGGGCGTTTGCCCTCTGGAGCTTTAGCAGCACCCTCAGCGTGAGTTATAATCCGCTCAACTTCTGGGCGACGCTGCGTACCAGTATTGAGCAAGGACTGACGATCAGCCAGATCGTCCCGGCATTGCTGATGCTGGTCTTGATCGTCGCCACACCGCTGCTGCTCTGGAACCTGCTCGAAGAGTGGGCCGCCGGGTATACGCCAACCGAGGCCGGGTTGCGCTTTGAGTCGCTGGGAGTACAGGTGACCTATCCCTGGCCGGCGATCAGCGCGGTGCGTCGGGTTGATGCCGACAGCGACGAGCCGCTCGATGAACTGCTCATCAGTGGCGATCACACGCGGCAGATCCGCAATCCAGTATTGCGCTTTCTGCATGCCCAGGCTTACGGCCGCTACAAGCTACCGATTTATGCCGGGATCGAGGCGCGTGATGAATTGCTGGCCGAGATCCATGAGCGCATCGGGCATGTTCAACCAGTAGATGTGGCGGCGGCCCATACCTGAGCGCAATCTGTAAGATAAGCATTTGGTAGCAGCATTGGTAAAAAAGGCTGCCAGGTTCGTTTTATGCCCTGAACAGAATCAAGCAACCCGCAGATGCTCAGACGTAGAGCGTCTGCCTGAACGGGTAGCTGTACGGAGAAGAATAGCATCCAGTGTGCGCATGAAGCTTCAATGGTTTTGAAGGCCTTCAATGTATCGACTGCTGAGCAGATGGACCTCAGCTTACAAGGCTGCACTGCCCCACATCCTGGTGGGAAGCAGTGCGGCCAATATGACTTTCTACCAGATATATCCAGAAAGGAGGAGAAGTCTCTGCCGCTCATCGCGCTGACGGTATCTGACTTCAGACTAGATTTATGACAACAAATCGTGTGCGCGCTATTCCTCTCGGCGGGGCCGGGGAGGTGGGGCGCAATATGTGGGTACTTGAGTATAACGATGAGATCTTAATCCTTGACTGCGGCGTGATGTTTCCCGAAGCCGATATGCTCGGGGTTGACCTGGTGTTGCCTGATATTACCTATCTGCGCGATAAGATTGACAATATCAAAGGTATTTTGTTAACCCACGGGCACGAAGACCATATTGGCGCGCTGCCCTATCTGATCACGGAGTTAGGGTTTCCGCCGGTCTATGGCACCCGCCTGACGTTGGGGATGGTGTCCGGAAAGCTGAAGGAACATCGCTTGCTTGATCAAACGACACTGGTGACGATTACCGATCACCAGAAGTTTGAGGTAGGCAGTAGTACGGTCGAGCCATTTCATGTGGCGCATTCGATTCCCGACACGGTGGGGTTTGGCATTACCACGCCCAACGGATTAGTGATCTACCTGACCGACTGGAAGTTTGACCATACACCCGCCGACGGCAAACCAACCGATGTTACGAAGTTGACCGAATTCGGCCAGCGGAAACCGCTGCTGCTGATCACCGATTGTGTCCGGGTTGAGTCCAAAGGCTACACGCCGAGTGAAACTTCGGTTGGAGAGGCCTTTGATAACATTTTTGCCACGGCACCCGGGCGGATTATCCTGGCAACATTTGCCTCGAATATTAACCGTGTGCAGCAGGTGATCGAGTCGGCGGAAGCCTACGGGCGCAAGGTGGTACTGGTCGGGCGCAGCATGGAGAACAACGGGCGGATTGCGTTTGAGATGGGCTTCCTGCGCGCCGAAGAGGGCACGATGATTCGGCCCCACGAGATGGGCAATTACCCCGACGACCAGGTTGCGGTGGTCTGCACCGGGAGTCAGGGCGAGCCGATGGCGGCGCTCAACCGGATGGCGAACCGGGATTATCCGCATGTCAAGATCAAAGAGGGCGACACGGTCGTGCTGTCGGCCACACCCATCCCCGGCAATGAGGTCTCGGTCAGTCGGGTGATTAACAACCTGTTCCGCCTCGGCGCAGATGTGATCTATGGTGGGCAGGTGGGTGTGCATGTCTCCGGGCACGCAGCTCAGGAAGAGTTGAAGATGCTGCTGGCGATGGTCCGTCCGGAGTTTATCATTCCGTTCCACGGCGACTATCGCCACCTGGTGCTCTATCGAAAGATGGCTGTCGGGATGGGCAACCTCTTCAAGCCGGAGCATGTGCTGTTGCCCGAAAGCGGCTCAATTATGGAGTTCAGCCACAACTATGGAGAAGTCACCGGCAAAGCTCAGGTGGGGTACATCTATGTGGATGGCACGACGGTCGGCGATGTGGGCAATGTGGTGGTACGTGACCGCCAGATGCTGTCGAAGGATGGCATGCTGATTGTCGTGGTCAGTATCGACGGTACGGGGACGATGGTCGCCGGGCCGGATATTGTCTCGCGCGGGTTTGTCTACATGCGCCAGAGCCAGGATCTGATCGAGGCGACCAAGACTGCCGTACGTGAGGCACTGAACGGTAGCGGGCAGACCCAGGTCGATATCAACTTTGTCAACCGCAAGATCAAGGATACCGTCAGTGATTTCCTCTACCGTGAGACGCGCCGCCGACCGATTGTGCTGCCGGTGGTGATGGAGGTCTAATCGGCCCGATACCGATAATCTGAATGTCTCTCGATGCCCACCCGCAGGTGGGCATCGGTGCGTTTAAAGGCATAAGGTTTACGCGTTACGCCGTGGACATTCAAACCGGACGTTTGATCAGCGGGAAGCCCGATGCGCATGCGGCCGCCGTGCTATCGACGAAATGAGGGTCTATCCAGGTTGCCATGCTGGTCGGCCTGGGCTTGCAGTTCGGCGAAGATGCGGTCCGGGATGCCCACTTTGCGCCGGCGGTACGATGGCTTTAACCGTGCCGATGTTCGTTCATTCGTTCGTTCGCTTGTGCTCATAGTATGCATACGAGCACGAAATGCGCCGGATTTTGCAGATACGCCTCTAGTGAAAATTACTCACTGCGCCGGTTTCCTCGTTGGTAAAATTCGCCATCTCCAGATAAGTTTTTCCCTTGATCTGTGACGGCCTGCAATAGCGTATGATACCAGCAGCGCAAAGCCGGTCGGCAAACCGGCTGCTGCAATCGCACATAAACATGTTGACAACCATGCCCGCCGGCACAACGTCAGGGAGTGACTGCGGGCGCTTCCGTAAACAATCTTACAGTTGACATTCCCGGATCATGTTATACTCCTCAGCAGAACAATCAGAATGATCAGAACGATACAGGACAATACGTGGGCCGGCACAGGGACGTGCGGGCGTGGAAGGCGGCTTCTGCGCTCGCACGTTTGTTGTGTAACGGACTGCGGCTACCCAGGCGAGGTGCTGATGATCGACAAAGTCTTGCGTGTTCCCAAGGAGCGGGCATTGACGCCGCTGGCGCTGCACCTGCTCCGCCCAATTCATCCAACGCAGATTACCCTGGTCTCATTCGGTTTTGGGCTGGCCGCAGGCGTGGCCGCCTGGCAGGAAGCCTACATACTGGGGCTAATGCTCTGGGCGCTCAACCGGCTGCTCGACGGACTGGACGGCACCGTTGCGCGGATCTTCCGGAAGCAGAGCGATTTTGGCGGCTACCTCGATATGCTGCTGGACATTGTCACCTATGCGGTGATCCCGCTGGGGCTGGCGCTGGGCATTGGTACCACGGAGGGCTATATCAGCATGGCCGTCCTGCTCGCCAGTTTCTACATCAATGCCGCCTCCTGGATGTACCTGGCAGCGCTGCTGGAGAAGCGCAAGCATGGCGCGGCGGCGCGCGGCGAACAGACCACCATCACCATGCCGGGCGGGCTGATCGAAGGCACCGAGACAGTGATCTTTTTTAGCCTTTTCTTTCTGCTCCCACAGGCAATGATACCGCTATTTTTGCTGATGGCGCTGCTGGTGCTGATGACCGCCGGGCAGCGGCTGGCATGGGCGGTACGCCATTTGTAGCTATCGTTCGCATCGTTTTGACTTCGTAATGTGACACGCGTTACGCGGTGGACAATCAGACTGGGCGCTTGTACTCGATAACGGCCGGCTTCGCCTGCGGCAGCATGGTACTCTTTTTATCTTTGCCACAAAAAATTTCACACTTTGTGCAAAACTTTTTGTGGCAAAGAAAGGAATCTGCCGCCCTGCCGGCGGCGGAATCTGCCGTCGGGTCAACAACCGCGTAACTCCTGTTAGTTACACGAGTTACGCGGTTGCTCACCCAAAAGGAAATTTCGCCTCCGGCAGGACGGAACCGACCTTTCTTTTCCCCAAACATTTGGCTCAAGGAGCCAAATGTTCGAGGAAAAGAAAAAAGAAGTACCATGCTGCCGCAGGCGAATCTGACTTCCATCTTGCCAAACGTGCAGTTTGAAGGCCCACCGCGTAACTCCTGTTACTTACGGGAGTTACGCGGTTGACATGCAAACCAGACGTTTGATGAGATGGTAGCTCGATTCGCCTGCGGCAGCATGGTACCGGGTTGTACACCTGAATTGAATACTTATCGCGCAACCAGTGTAAATAATTTACCGAATACAACACACTCTCCAGGAAGGAGTTTATAGACAATGACCACTCCATCACCCAATTCTGATCAGGCGCTGGCACAACAGATCAGTGTTGAGCAGTCCCGCATGCAGGAAGCTTCATTCTTGAGCCGGAACTGGCAGAAGCTGATTGCCGTGGCGATCTGGATTGCGCTGATCGGCGGACTGGTTGCCTATATCAACCTGAACAATCTGACCATCGGGCAGGCGCTCCGCAATGTGGTCGAGTTGATGCAAACGCCCTTCGGTCCGCTAATCTATCTGCTGATCTATGCCGTGCGTCCGCTGGCCTTCTTCTCGGCAACGGTGCTGACGCTGGCGGCCGGGGCGATCTTTGGCCCGGTGCTCGGAGTGCTCTACACCATTGTTGCCAGTAATACCTCGGCCACGGTGGCCTATTTCCTGGGTCGCTTTCTGGGCACGGGCGTCCTGGACGAGGAGCAGTCTACCGGGATTGTGCAGGACTATGCCACCCGGCTGCGGCGCAACAGCTTTGAGACGATCCTGATTATGCGCTTTGTGTTCCTGCCCTACGATCTGGTGAACTACCTGGCGGGTTTTCTGCGCATCAACTACAAGGCGTTTATTCTGGCGACCATCCTGGGATCAATCCCCGGCACCTTCACCTTCATCCTGGCGGGCGCCTCGGTCGATATTAATGAGGTGTTAATGGGCCGCGTCGATGCCTCGATCTTCAATCCCTGGTCGATTGCCGCGTCGCTGCTGCTGTTTGTCGTCAGCCTGGCACTCTCGCGCTACTTCAAGCGGCGGGAGGCGCGAGCGGAGTAATCTGTAGGCCGTAATCTGTAGGCCGTAATCCGTAATCCGTAGTCCGTAGTCCGTAGTTCGATGAACTTTTAGAAATATAGTCCGGATATGAATGCCCGGGCGTCCCGGCTTCAGCCGGTGGGATGCCTGCCGAGGCCGGGGCACCCTGCCGGGAACGCCGGGTCCGGCTGATGAACGTTGAGCAATTAGCCCGGATATGAAATGCCCGGGAGTCCCGGCTTCAGCCGGTGGGATGCCTGCCGGGACAGGGTAGCCTGCCGGGAACGCCGGGTCCGGTTGAAGCCGGGACTCCTGAGCGGCGATATCTGGATTAGCAATTCAAACTTCATCAACCGGGACTCCCGATCAGTGTGGCTTCGGACAGTGACTTGCGCATATACATTTTGGAAATATACGAGGAATCTTATGAGCGACGTAACACGAACATATTCCAGTGTGGTTATTGGGGCGGGTTCGGGTGGATTGACAGTGGCAATCGGGCTGGCGGCACTGGGCCGGCGCGTGGCACTGATCGAAGGCCATCACGTTGGTGGTGACTGCACCAATGTGGGGTGTGTACCCTCAAAAACGCTGATCCACCTGGCCGATGAGCAGTTGCATGACCCGGACTCGCGGGCGGTGCTGGCGAAGGTGCAGGCCAAACGCAACCATCTGCGTGATGAGGAGACGCAGCATGTGGCGGACACGCCTAACCTGAATCTGATCAAGGGTTGGGCGCGCTTCCTGGAGCCGAAGCGCCTGGCGGTGACGCAACCCGATGGCACAACGATTGAGATCACCGCCGATAACATTGTGATCGCCACCGGCTCGCGCCCGCGCCGGATCGATATCCCCGGCCTGCCGGCGGAGCGCGCGCTGACCAACGAGACCATCTTTGAGCAGGAAGAAGCGCCGCGCCACATGGTTATCGTCGGCTCCGGGGTGATTGCGATGGAGATGGCCTTTGCCTTCCGCAAACTCGGCACTGCGGTCACGATGATCACCCGTGGGCCGCGTGTGATGTCCAGCGCCATCCCCGAGGTGGCCGCGGCCATGCATGCCGCTCTGACCGAGTGGGGCGTTACGGTCTACTACAATGCCACCCCGTCCGCCTACGATAGTGCAACCGAAGCGCTCCACATCCAGGCCAGTGATCTGCCCGTAGATATCCCTGGAGTGGATCGAGTACTCCTTGCTACCGGCCGGGTGCGCAATCTAGAAAAGCTGGATCTGGAGCGGAGTGGTGTCGAATTTGATCCTAAGCAGGGCATCGCGGTGGACAGTTATGGGCAGACGAATGTGCGCGGCATCTATGCCATTGGCGATGTGACGCCGACCTCGCACTTCACCCACTCGGCCAATGCGCAGGGGCGGCGGGTGGTGCAGCGGATTGCGTTTCCCTGGTTGCTGGCCCGCTCACCGGAGCCGTTCTATCCCAGCGCCATCTACAGCGACCCGGAGATCGCCGGCGTGGGCTTGACACCGGAGCAGATCGCACAGAAATATCATCCCGGCCTGATCAAGAAAATGCGCTTCGATCTGGGAAAAACCGACCGGGGCTACACCGATTCGGTCAGGCACAGCTTTGTGATCCTGTATGTTGTTCGACTGACCGGGCGCATCCTGAGCGCAACGATTGTCGGCCCGCAGGCATCGGCGATGATCTCGCTGCTGAACCTGGCGATCAGCCAGCGCATCTCGATCTACAAGCTCTACAGCATGGTCTTCCCCTACCCGACGCTGTCGGAGGGCATTAAGAAGACGGCAGATACCTTTGTGCGTGAGACGCTACCAAATTTGAAGGCGGAAATCCCGGCCTATCTGCGCTATCGCTGGGCCACCCCGCCGCAACCGAACGGGCAACCGGAGCCGCGCGAGCAGACGATGGCCGAAGCGCAGAAGTAGGACGGTCGCAGGCAACTATGACGGAAGACCAGGTTCAGTCGTTGCATACTCCCCGGAACCGCTACGAACGACGGGCGCACCTGCTGCGTCCGCTGTTCGTGGTGGGCTTCTGGGTTTTGCTGGTTGGTAGCGGGCACTTCTACCTGAGCGTAAACAACCTGACCCTGACTACGGCGCTGCAAGGGCTGATTGACTACAGCAGTGAATGCTGGTGTGGCCCGCTGGTCTTTATCGCCGTCGCCGCACTCTGCCCGCTGATCTTCTTTCCGGCGGCGCTGCTGGGGGTGGCGGGTGGGTTTCTCTTTGGCCCGGTGTGGGGTCTGGTCTACACGCTGCTGGGCTGCAATCTCTCGGCGACGGTCAGTTATACTATCGGGCGCAGTTGTGGGCAGAGTTTGCATGCCGCGCCGCGCCTGCGCACCCTGATCGAGCGTTACAGTGGCTGGTTGCGCCGGAATGATTTTGTCGCTATTCTGACGCTGCGACTGGCCTTTCTGCCGTACGACCTGGTAAACTGTCTGATCGGGACGCTACGGCTCTGCTGGTGGCGCTTTATGCTGGCAAACACGCTGGGAAGTCTACCAGGGGCACTGGCGCTGGTCTTGTTTGGCGCGTCAATCGATCAGTTCGACGGTAGCCTGCCCGCTTTCAACCCGTGGGTGCTGGCCGCATCGCTAGGCTTCCTGGCGGCAAGTTTGACGCTGGCGCGGGGGCTGCGGTGTCGTTGAGGAGTTTTGAGTGATGAGTGACGAGTGATGAGTGATGAGTGATGAGTGATGAGTGGTGAGTGACGCCAGAGCCATAGGGTGCATGCGATGCACCGTGCTTCTGCCGCACGCCGTACCAGCAGTACCGGCAGAGGATAAGCGCGGTTTGATGAACATTGAGAAAATAGTTCGGATATGGTGTAGAGCTACCGGGTGATTATCACAGCGCGGCCCATTCCCCGGAGTCCCGGCTTCAGCCGGTGAACGGACGCACACCGGCTGAAGCCGGGACTCCTGCCAGTCAATTTTCGGACTAAATTTCAAACTTCAGAAGCCAGGAATTTGAGAGTAGGCTTGAATATGAGGTGATTTATGCGTCGTTTTGCATGGGTTTTGCTTACGCTGCTGGCATTGCTGCCGGCGGCCTGCGGTTCAACTGCCGAGACAGATCAACCGGAGCAACCGGAAACCGATGAACCGCTTGCGGCAACAGAAATCGCCGATGAGGCGTTAGTGCCGACGACTGATAGAACCGATACAGATGAAGCTGCGGCGGGCGCAGCCTTTGATCTCGCCGACTGGGAGAGCGTGGTCGCGGCGGCGCGTGGGCAGACTGTTAACTGGTATATGTGGGGTGGCTCGGAGAGCATCAACACCTATGTGGACAGCTTCTATGGCGCAGCGCTGGAGGAGCGCTACGATATCACGCTCAACCGGGTGCCCGTCTCCGATGCAATCGTCTTTGTCGATCAGTTATTGAGCGAGCAGGAGGCGGGTGTCGATCCCGGCAGCATCGACCTGATGTGGATCAATGGCGAGAATTTCGCCTCGCTCAAGCAGGCCGATATGCTCTACGACGGCTGGAATCGCGCGCTGCCGAATAGCGCACTGGTGGATTATGAGAACCCGGTGCTCTATCTCGACTTTGGCGAGCCGATCGAAGAACTGGAGAGCCCCTGGTCGTCGGCGCAGTTTCAACTGATCTATGACGCGGCGCGCATGAGCGCAGCCGAACTACCCCGCAACTATGCCGAACTGCAGACCTGGGCTTGCGAGAATCCGGGGCGCTTCACCTACATTGCGCCGGGGCCGGGCGCGTTCCAGGGTACCCGCTTTGTGAAGGGTGCGCTCTACGAGGTGAGCGGCGGATTCGAGCAGTGGCGCGAGTTTGATCAGGCCACCTGGGACGAGTGGTCGCCACAACTCTGGCAGTTCCTCAACGAGTTGGAGTCCTGCCTCTGGCGTGCGGGCGAGACCTACCCGGCGGATGAGAACGAGTTGCACAGCCTGTTTGCCAACCAGGAGATCGACTTTAGCATCACGCAGGCGATTGCCGGAGCCGGACCGCTGATCAACGAAGGTCTGGTGCCGGAAACGGCGCGGGCGTTTGTCTTTGACAACTACATGATCGGTGACTTCAACTATGTGGCGATCCCGGCGAATGCGCCCAACAAAGCCGCCGCGCTGGTGCTGGCAAATCTGATCCTGGAGCCGGAGTTTCAGGCGGCCCAGATTATCCCGGAGAATGGCTTCGGGCTGGGCTTTGGCATCGACATTCGCCGGGTGGAAGATCCGGACGATGTAGCCCTGCTGGAGGCGGCGGTCGCGGAGCTTGGCCCCGCCGCCACCGACCCGGTGGATCTGGCCGAGGCGATGGTGCCCGATGCAGCAACGGAGTACCAGAACCTGGTTGAGCAGGGCTGGCGCGAGAACGTATTGATTGGCGAATGAGGGAGCGGTTCCTTACATTTTTGTCGCTGGTGCCGGCGCTGGGCCTGATTGCGCTGCTCTTCGGGGCCAGCCTGCTCTATGGCATCACGCAGAGCCTGGGATACCTGCCTTTTATCCAGCAGGAGACGCTCAGCCTGGAAGCCTACCGGAACCTGCTGGTCGGTCCCTCGGCGGCCAATACCGAGTTCTGGGGCTCGCTGGGCTTCTCGCTCTGGGTGAGCGGGGCGGCAACGCTCCTGTCGGCCCTGCTGGCGCTGGTGATCGTTACGTTTATCGGGGAGCGGCTACGTGCCGGCACGGGCAGCCTGATGCTGCTTAACCTGAACCTGGCCTTCCCGCATCTGGTGTGGGCCATCGGGTTGAGCCTGCTGCTGGCGCAGAGTGGTCTGCTGGCGCGCATTGCTACCCTGCTGGGCCTGATCGATGCTCCGGCAGAGTTCCCGGTGCTGGTGCGGGATCGCTTTGGCATCGGGATTATCCTGCACTATGTCACCAAGGGCACGCCATTCCTGATCCTGATGCTGCTCTCGGTGATCCGCTCGCAGACCGAGGCTTACAGCATGGTTGCCGAGAACCTGGGGGCGACGCTCTGGCAGCGCCTGCGCTATGTCACCTTTCCGCTGGTGTTGCCCGGCCTGACCGCCGGGTCACTCCTGATCTTTGCGTTTGTCTTTGGCGCGTATGAGGTACCCGCGCTGCTGGGGGTGCGCTTCCCGCGCATGCTCTCAGTGCTGGCGCTGGAGTTCTTTCGCAACCCGGACCTGGGCAGCCGCGCTGAGGGAATGGCGATCAGCGTGATCATGGCGCTGGTTGTCCTGGTCGTCGCCGCCACCGCGCGCCACCTGACGAGCCGTAGTTCGTAATCCGTCGTCTGTCGTCCGTCGTCCGTCGTCCGTCGTCACGAGATATGCAACACATTTCACGCATTACATTTCACGCATCGCGCATCACGCTCTACGTTTTGCTGCTTGCGCCGATTGCCGTCTTCCTGCTGCATGCCTTCTCGGTGCGCTGGTTCTATCCGCAGGTAGTGCCAACCGAGTGGACAGTGGAACCATTCCTGCGCCAACTTGGGACGCCGCGCACCCGGATGGCACTGGTCAGCAGTTTGCAGATCGGGCTGTTGACCAGTGGGCTCGCGCTGCTGGTGGGCTATCCGGCGGCGCGGACGCTAGGGTTGCGCGAGTTTCCCGGTAAGGGACTGGCTTTCTTGCTGGTCTTCCTGCCCACCGTGATGCCGCCGGTTGCCATCGGCATCGGGCTGAATATCCTGTTCCTGCGGCTAGGCCTGACCGGGACGGTGCTGGGGGTGACGCTGGTGCATCTGGTGCCGGTGCTGCCCTATGTGGTCTTTACGCTGGCGAGCGTGTTTGCGCGCTATGATCCCAACTTTGAACATCAGGCGCGGGTGCTGGGGGCCAGCCCGGCGCAGATCTTCTTTGGTGTGACGCTGCCGCTGATCCTGCCCGGCATGCTGGTGGCAACCCTGTTTGCCTTCCTGGTCTCCTGGAGCCAGTATCTGCTGACGCTGCTGATTGGCGGTGGGCAGGTGATCACGTTGCCGATCCTGCTCTTCTCGACCGTTTCCGGCGGCAACCCGACTACGATTTCGGTCCTGTCGCTGCTCTTTGTTGCGCCGCCGATCCTGTTTATCCTGCTGACCGCACGCTACCTCACGAGCGAAGCCGGAGGGTATGAGGTGACGGTCAGAGGGTAAAGTTCTCAATTCTCAGTTCTCAGTTCTCGCAAATGACACAGATCGAACTCGACAATTTAACCCGGCACTATCCGCGCCAGCCTGTCCCGGCCATCCGCGATATTACGCTGACGGTGCAGCCGGGGGAATTGCTGGCGCTGCTGGGGCCATCCGGTAGCGGCAAGTCAACTATTCTGAAGTTGATCGCCGGGATTGAGCGACCTGATCGGGGCGACATCCGCTTCGACGGGCAGAGCATCCGCGGCATTCCCGCCAACCGGCGCGGTGCAACGCTGATGTTCCAGAAGGCGTATCTCTTCCCCTTCTTGAATGTCGCCGATAATATTGCCTTTGGCCTGAAGGTGAAGGGAGCGCGCCGCAACACTATTCGTGCCGAGGTTGCGCGGATGCTGAACCTGGTTGAACTGCCTGGCATTGAGCGGAAATATCCGCATCAGTTATCCGGCGGTGAGCAGCAGCGCGTCGCCCTGGCACGGGCCCTCGTGACCCGGCCGCGCGTGCTGATGCTGGACGAGCCGCTCAGCAGCCTGGACACCAGCGTGCGCCACACCTTGCAAGAGGCCATCCGCCGCATCCAGCGCGAAACCGGCGTGACGGCCCTGCTGGTGACGCATGATCTGAGCGAGGCCGTCGCTATGTCGGATCGCACCGTGCTGCTGCTGGATGGCACCGTTGCCGCCTGTGCCGCGCCGCGCACACTCTTCCAGCGCCCGCCCTCACGCGCAGTTGCCCGCTTTGTGGGCGTCTCAACCTTCCTGGAGGGACACCTGGAGCGCGACCGGCTCTGTACGCACCTGGGGCCGTTTGCAGTCAACCCGGCTACAGAGGCGACCCGCCCGGCGATATTCGCCATCCGGCCGGAACATCTGCGCCTCTGCGCTGCGCCGGATATCAATGCCGTCCCGGGCGTGGTGGCCGATCTGCTCTACAAAGGTGAGTTTACCGAGTACCAGGTGGCAGTCAATGGCGGCATCGTGCGTGTGCGGGATTACCAGCCGCAGCGGAGTTACGCGGGGGGCGACCCGGTGCATGTGCAGTTTCCGCCGGAGCATCTGTTTGAGGTGGAGTGAGTGGAACAGCGTGTCGGCAGCGCGAGGCTGCCGACACGCTGCTCAAGAACAATAAAATGCTATCCTGAATCACCAGGCTGTTTCTGTGCCGGCGGTTGCTCCGGTAGCAGTGCCTGCTGCAGGCGGGTGGCATGCGCCTGGTACGCCGCCGGATTGTTTCGTTGCAACGCCTGCAGTTCTTCGACAATCCGGTCGATATCGCTGCGAGTAACGCCTTTGTCCTTCGGTCCGCGATAGTCGGAAACAGCCGACTCAACCTCCTGGGTGAGTTCGACAAAGCGGTCCAGGCAGCGCCGCTCGCGTGTGGTCAGGTCGGTCTTATCCAGGCGGGCCATCAGGACATCAATCACATCTATGATAATGCTGAGTTGTTTTCCGTAACTGCCGACTTCGCTGATGACATGTTCCTCAACCTCAACATCTTCGGCGTTGTTCCAGTTAACATGAACGGGAAAGAGCTGCGTGTTGAGGGTTGCCATCGGGTTAAAAAAACGGTGCCAGTTGGTCCAGGGTGTATTTAAAAAGGTTTCGGTGTATTGCTGAAAAGGCGACCAGAGTGATAGTGGTGGTTTCTCGCTCACAATGCTCTCCTTCATTGACGATGATTACGAGCTGCGAACCGGCTACCGGAGGTATCGCTCGGCCCATCCGGTGGGTGTATGTCTGTCGCAGGTTCCCCCGGCCTGCTTCCTATACAACAACGTTACCATCCGACGAAATTCCCGAACGATAGCTGATGGATATTGATCATTATGCTCTCCAGGCATAATTTTTTCTAAAAAGAAAGCTAGAGAATGCATCTTGCTGCCGTCGGCGCAGCCGGTGTTCGGGCCTGGTACCAGGCCGGGACAGGCTGCACCTTGTAAGTTGTGTTAATTTAACGAGTTATGCGGTCACAAACCTGAAAGGACATTTCGCCTCCGGCAGGGCGGAACCGAACATCCTTTTTCAGGAAATGTTGGCGCTGAGCGCCAACATTTCCTGAAAAAAATCCAACATGTACCACGCTGCCGCAGGCGAGTCGGGTTTCATCGGATCAAAAGCCCGGTTTCGACACGCACCGCGTAACACCTGTTAATTTACACGAGTTACGCGGTGGGCATTCAAATCAGGCATGTGCCTGGATGAACGGCCCGATTCGCCTGCGGCAGCATGGTACTCTTTTTTTTCACAAAACATTTGCACTATATGCAAATGTTTTGTGAAAAAGACTGGAATCTTCCGCCCTGCCGGAGGCGAAATGCTCTGCCAGGTCAGGGACTGCGTAAATCGTGTTAATTTAAAGGAGCAATCAATGATACTCGTCGTTGGGGCCGGCCCGGCCGGGCTGGCCGTGGCCCACTACTTGCAGCAGCGCGGGCTGCCCTACCAGGTGCTGGAGCGCCATACGGTCGGTTATGCCTGGCGCAACCACTACGACCGGCTGCATCTGCATACGCTCAAGCAGGTGTCGCACCTGCCCGGCCTGCCGATGCCCGCCGACTATCCGGCGTTTCCCTCGGCAACACAATTCCAGTCCTACCTGGAGCAGTATGCCCGCCGATTGCGCCTCAACATCGCCTGTGGTGTTGATGTCACGCGCGCCGATTGGATGGGGGAGAGCTGGCAACTGGAGACCAGCCAGGGCGCACAGTCCGGCACGACCCTGATCGTGGCAACCGGAATCTGGAGCACACCCTATCGGCCAAAATTTACCTGTGAGGAGACGTTTGGCGGAACGATGATGCATGCCCGTGAGTACCACAACCCGGACCCATTCCGGGGACAGCGTGTGCTGGTTGTGGGCGCGGGCAATTCCGGTACCGAGATCGCGGTAGATCTGAGCGAGCATGGGGTAGCGACAAGCATTGCCATTCGCAACGGGACGACGTTTGCCCCCCATCCGCGCCACGCTCCGGCGGTGCAGGCGGCGGCCTGGTTCCTGCGTACTGCGCCACGTCCGACGGGTGAATGGCTGCTCCGGCGGGTGCGCCGTGATTTTAGATCTATCGGCATTCACCCCCCCGCCGGTCAATTGCTTGATGCATACCCGGTGGTTGGGTACAGTCTGCCCGATGCAGTGAACGCGGGAACAATTACCCTGTATGGTGAGATTGCGCGCTTTCTCCCCGACGGGGTGCAGTTCGCGGACGGGCGTGCGGCTTCCTTCGATACGGTCATTCTCGCAACCGGGTATCGGCCGTCGCTGGAGTTTGTCGCCCATGAACTGGATTTCGACGCACAGGGATGGCCCCTGATTGATCGCTACTGGCGCTCGCGGCGCAACCCGCACCTCATCTGTGTAGGCTTCCGCTATCCCGCCACTGAGGGCTGGCTCCAGGCGATCGGACGGGTAGCGCGAACGGCGGTGCGGGGGATACCGGACCAGAACTGACCAAAAGTATGGATTGTAATTCCTGATGCCCTTTGTATAATGCAACGTGTCTACATCGTTTCTGAACACCAAAGGAGCAGACCGTAATGATGAACGCGCACTGGCATCCGCCGCAACTCCACACGGCCCACGATACTGAAGAGGAGCGCAAGGTTACATGGCTGGAACTATTTTATGATCTGGTCTATGTTGCAACTATTATTCAATTGGGTAACTGGCTCAGTGACAATGTTTCGCCAAGTGGATTTGCCGGATTTTTCTTTCTCTTTGTCCTGATCTGGTGGTCATGGACCGGAATTACGTTCTATATTAATCGCATCGTTGTTGATGATGTATGGCACCGAGTGTTGATTTTCGTGCAAATGTTTGCTATCGCGGTTATGGCGATCAGTGTAAATGGAGCATTTGGGGAGAAAGCCGGTCAGTTTGCGCTGGCCTATGCCGGCGTGCGCCTGATCTTGATCGCGTTGTACCTGCGGGCTGGAACGCATATTCCGGAGGCGCGTCCGTTGACCCGCCGGTATGCCACCGGGTTTGCACTGGCTGCCGTGCTCTGGATCATTTCGGCATTTCTGCCCGCGCCGCTGCGCTATGCATTCTGGGCGGGCGGTCTGGCGCTTGACTTTGCCACCCCGCTTTCGCGCCGCTCCCGGCAGATGAATGCCCGGATTGCGCCGGATGTGCCGCATATGTCCGAGCGCTACGGTCTGCTTACGATTATTGTGTTGGGCGAGTCGTTTGTCAAAGTCATCAGCAGCGCCTCGGACGAGCATCTGGGTTTCGCTGCGCTGATCTCAGGTATGTTTGGGATGATTGCCGCCTGTAGTCTCTGGTGGCTCTACTTTGATAATGTCGCCGGGGCAATGGTGCGTGCAACCGGGCGCGCGCCCTACGTCTGGATCTACTCGCATCTGCCGCTGGCATTGGGCCTGACCGCCTTCGGGGTTGGCATCAAAAAGCTAGTGATTTTGCATGCAGGCGATCCCTTTGCGGATAAATACCGGCTGCTCATCTGTGGAGCGGTGATTCTCTGTCTGGTCTTTATCGCACTGATTGATCTGGTTACGGTGCAGTCGGAGCAGCGCACCAGTAGCCAGACCCGTGCCCAGTTGCGCTTTGGCGCGGCGGCAGTGGTGCTGCTACTGGCGTTCGTTGGTGCCTGGCTGCCGCCGCTTGGATTGATTGTGCTGATTGCCTGCGCCTGTGCTGCCCCAGTTGTGGTCGATCTGCTGCTCGAGTCGCGCAAGAGTGGACCGCTGACCAGGCCAGTTACGCACTAGAGACAATACCTTTCAAATAACCGGGCTTACGTGATTCCTTCCCTGGAAGAGGATACCGCCTCCGGCAGGGTGGAAGAAATCATCCTTTTTTCACAAAACATTTTTCACAAAGTGAAAAATGTTTTGTGAAAAAAGATAAAACCGTACCATGCTGCCGCAGGCGGAATCGTTCTGTATCGGAGCAACCACCCGGTTTGTCATGCTACCGCACAGGTTCTGCTATTTGAAAAGTATTGGCACTAGAGAACAAAGCATAGGGAGAACAAAGAACAAAGAATAGGGAAGAACGAAGAGTCGGGGAACAGCGAATAACTTTGGACGCATGCTGCGGTGGGGCGATTGGACGGTGACTTGCTACCGTTACTATTGCCCCACCGCTCTTCTTATCACCGCTCCAGCCGGTCGAGAATTGCCCCCCGCAGCATCCGCTCGGTCATGCCCGGCATAGCGCGTCCCAGCGCAGCAAACACCTGGTTGCTCCGCCCTGGAATCAACACCCGGCGGCGTCCCTGCACCGCCCGATAGATCAGCTTTGCCAGCTTCTCCGGCGGCATCCGCTGCTGCTCGCGGCGGTTGTCGGGGCTGTAGCGCTGCGCATGGGCGGTGCGGGTTGGCCCCGGGTAGACCGTCAACACATGCGTGCCGCGCCGATCCAGCGCGACGGTCATGCTGCGCGCGTAGGAGGCCAGGCCATCTTTGCCGGCGGCATAGACGGCCGCGCCGGGATAGCTCACAAAATGCGAGAGCGAGGCGATAAACACCAGCGAGCCTTTTGCGGTGAGGATACCCCGTTCAAGCAGTCCCTGCGTCAGCAGCATCGGGGCCAGCAGATTGACATCAATCACCGCCTGCTGCTGGATAATATCGCTGTCGGCAAAGCGCCCGACGGCATTAATCCCGGCGTTATGCACAAATACATCCACCGGCGGTCCCGCGCTCAGCGTATCGAGCGCCTGCCGGATCTGCGCCTCCTCCGCCAGATCTGCGCTGATCCAGGCCACCGTTGCGCCGCGCTCTTTGAGTGCGGCGCAGGTCTGCGCACTTTGCGTGCGGTCGTTGTCAATGCCCGTGATCGCGTATCCCGCCGTCGCAAACTGCTGTGCCAGCGCCTTGCCGATCCCGTCCGCCGCGCCGGTGATAACACACTGTTTCATGGCAGCCACCTCGCCGCCAGCCGATCTACCAGCCAGCTTGCATGTCTTCCGCCAAATGCGATCATCTGATTGCCCCAGCCCAACGTCACCAGTCCGTTGCGGCGATCAATAGCGCGCACGATTTGCCGGGCAACATGCTCGGCTGAGGGAAAGCGTTCGATACGCGCGGCCGGAACGGGCGAATTGGTACGCGCATGCATCCCGGTACGGATCGGGCCGGGATGAATCATCTGCACGGTCACGCGGCCCTGAAGTTCTACCCGCAGGCTGCGTGTAAAGCCTTCCAGCGCGGTCTTGGTTGCGCCATAAACTGCAAACTGGGGGCAGGGTAGTCTAGCGGCAACCGAGCCGATAAAGGCCACCGTTCCATGGGCGGGCAGCAGCCAGGGCAGCAGCGTGTGGGTCAGGGCAATCGGCGCTTGCAGATTCACCGTCATCAACTCCCGAATACTCGCGGGGGGTTGACTCGCAACCGGACCATAGAAGCCAAGCGCCGCATTATGAATAAGCAGATCCAGCCGGTCAATCGAGTGACTGTAGAAAAACTGCTTCACAATCTGCGTCCAGTCCGGCCAGAGCAGATCAGCGCGGCAGTAGGTCTGCGCTGTATAAAGTTTCGGATCAAGCTCGGCCGGTGGCCGCCGACCAACCAGAATCAACCGGTCGCCCCGTTCACGGTACTGGTGGGCCAGCGCCTTGCCGACCCCATCGGTGGCCCCGGTGATCAGCACGGTTCGTGGGGATTTAGCCATCGCAGCACTCCTCCGGTGAACGCATACATGCAATCCATCTTGCCAGACGGTGGTAGAGCGGTGGACCGAACAGGTAACCGAGCAACACAATATTCAATACCGTCTCAAAGATTCCAAACTCCCGGCCAAAATAGCGGTGATCCCAGTAACTTACCGGACTCTGGAAGCGGATGCTCCACTCGAACGGAAAGAAGAGCAGGGGACCATCATTCACATGGGTCAGGATATCTATGCCGGAGTGGAGCAGACAACCCAGCAGAAACCAGTAAACCCGGCGCAGCGACGAGTTGATCCGCCGGCGGAAGGACCAGACCAGCGCCAGACCGAGCAGCAGCATCGTTGGTCCGTGGAACAGGTTATGCAGCGCGATCCAGATCGGATTATTGAAGAAGAGATCATCAAAGATATACTGAAACGTTGCGCCTATCTCCCATCCGAGAATGTAGTGGTAGTAAACCGCCGCGCCGACGGTCAACAGAATCAGCGGCAGATCGGGGGCAACCGCGCCGAGCAGAAACGCGCTCTTGACGATTGGTGTGCGGCGCAGGCGTTTGCCCAGCGCGGCGGTAAGGATCAGATGCGAAGGTGTATTCATAAGGTATGGCTGTGCCTTTACTTATCGAGTAGCGTGCCTGGCAGCGCAAAACGGCCACTCCTGTCTGAATGACCGTTGCCTGGCATTGCGTATCTGTAACTACACGCTGTTTACACGACGTACGCGGTTATTAACTCGGAAGAGAATTCCACTTCCGGCAGGGTGGAAGCAACCATTCTTTTTCACAAACATTTCGCACAATGTGCCAAATGTTTGTGAAAAAGACAGAAAAGAACCACACTACCGCAGGCGGCAGCCAGGCTTTCACTCGATGAAACACCTGGTTTGTCATTCACCGCGTAACTCCTGTTTGTTTCTAGTATAGCAGATTGTGACGTTGCAGTCATTGCCTTGCTGCACAAATACGACTGCCGTTGCCGCCGTTTTGCGCTATGACTGAACCGTCTGTCCGGCATACCAGCCGGTGCGAACCTCATCCAGGTGCGCATCAAACCCCGGCACGTAGGGCTTGATATCCAGCAACGGCGTGCCATCCAGCACATCTATGCCTTCGACCTCCAGGATAGTGGCGTGACGGTGCAACAGCCGTACCACCGACAGACCAATGGCATTGGGGCGGTAAGGATGCCGCGTGGCAAAGAGCCCGTGTAGCTTGCGGTCAAGTGGTGATTGAACACGCAACGCATAACCCGAAGCACAATGAAAGACATACAGCAGGATAATATGCGAAAATCCTTCGATATCCCGTAGTCCCTCAACAAATTCGGGCTGCACCTCGACCTGCCCGACAGTCTGTGAGCATGACGACTGGTGCGGTGTCTGCCGTCGTTCGGTAAATGGTGAATGAATAACGCCGATGGGACACATCACAAATTCCATAATTTCCCTCTCTGCTCTCCGTGTGCGGACTTTTCACCTCCATAATTGCTTCATACTGCCCCCCGGTACTCTCGGCAATTATCAGGATTTGTGGCATCCCGTCCTCCCAACACGCCGCTGTTCCTGACCGACAGATCTGGGACTGCCCGGCCGGGACTCTACGACCTGCCCCGTTAGCGTATTGTACCAGAAGGTTAACGGATCTCTGGTCGTCATGCAGACGGACTACAGACTACGGTTTACGGATTATGCGCCAATCGACTTGTATCCCATTTCGTGATACAATTCTTAATGTTCCTGACTGTTTTGATAATGATCATACCGATACAGTGACCCGGTAGCGCGGTGATGCGCCGGCATGCGGACGCGATGCAGCGTGTGGACAGATAACCGAACAACCTGCGGATTGTCAGACCGTTGTGATTGCATGGTGAAAGGAAACGCATGGCTTCGGATAGCACAGCATCACCTGCGGCGCGGACAGAAGCCGCTGCCGCCTCCGCGAGTGAGGAGTTTACCCCTGCTCGCGCCGGCCTGGGTGAGGTGGCCCGCTATTTTGTTCGCCTGGGATTTACTGCTTTTGGTGGGCCGGCCGCGCACGTTGCTATGATGGAAGATGATCTGGTGAATCGCCGCCGCTGGATCAGCCGCCGGCAGTTTATGGATACCCTGGCGGCCACACAACTGGTGCCCGGCCCCAACTCCACCGAGATGGCGATCCATATGGGCTATGTGCAGCGCGGCGTACCGGGCTTAATCGTTGCCGGGGCCTGCTTTATCGGCCCGGCATTCCTGTTAGTGCTGCTGATCAGTATCGGGTATGTGGCCTATGGCACGCTACCCCAGGTTAATGCGCTCTTCTATGGCATCCAGCCGGTTATCGTCGCCATTGTCATCCAGGCTGTATATCGCCTGGGAGCGACCGCATGTCGCACTCTTCCTATGATCATTCTGGCGGTGGTTGGGACATTGCTGCAACTCCTGACGTCGCTCGACACAGTGTTGATCATCATTGGCGGCGGTCTGGTTGGAGTCGTGCTGGCGCTGGGGCCGCAATTCTTGCGGAGTACGTCGCTCCTGCTGCTCCTACCGTTTGGCGGACGGCTGGCGCAGCCGGAAACGGAGGCACCGCTCTGGCAACTGGGACTTTTCTTTCTCAAAGTTGGCGCAACCCTGATGGGCAGCGGCTATGTGCTGTTGAGCTACCTGGAAACCGACCTGGTGCGCGGCTATGGCTGGCTGACCCGGCCGCAACTGATTGACGCCATCGCCGTCGGCCAGATGACGCCGGGGCCGGTTTTTACCACGGCGGCCTTTGTGGGCTATGTAATCGAGGCCGGCCCGGACAACAATGTGTTGCAGGGCGTGCTGGGCGCGGCCGTTGCGGCCGTTGCCATCTTCCTGCCCTCGTTTCTGATTGTCCTGTTTATGGCTCCCTGGATTCCGCGCCTGCGCCAGTCGCGGGTGGCGGGTGCATTCCTCGACGGCGTGAATGCCGCCGTGGTGGGGAGTATCGCCGCGATAACCTGGACCCTGTTTGCAACGGCGGTGATCAGTCTGGCCGATCCGACCATCGCCGTGCCGATTGCCGGCACCACGCTGGACATTCCGGCGCTGCTGCTGGCAGTTGTCGCAACATTTATCCTGTTGCGCTACAAGCTCAACTCAACCTGGCTGATTGGCATTGGCGCGGTATCCGGATTGCTGCTCCAGAGTCTGCTCTGAGCCTTGCACATCCGTTTGGTTCCCCTTATAATACCAGGGTGCCCGCGGGGAGGTGGCGGAGTGGACGAACGCGCTCGTCTCGAAAACGAGTAGGGTGTGAAAGCCCTCGAGGGTTCGAATCCCTCCCTCCCCGCCAGAATACTGCTCACTCAGGCAGTGCGAAGAACAGCCCCCCGGCGGATGCTCCAGCATCCGCCGGGGGTGTGCTTTTGTCTCAAAAAACAACCTCGTAGTAAGAACAAAAGCACATAGAACAACCATGTTACCCGCTGGAGATGCACCTGACACGCTCTGTTCTCTGTTGCTTTGTTCTCTGTTCTCTCGTAGATGTTTCCTGGGTTTGGGTTGCCGGCTCGCGCTGGTGGATACGCTCGCGCAGGCGGCGTACTACGGGCGGTGGGTTGCGTTCTTGTTCCGCACGCATCCGTTGACCATGTTCCTTCCAGGCATGCAGATATGCATCAACGTCTATCTGGTTGTGCCAGTAATAGGTAATCGTGGCATAGATTTGCTCCAACGTCAATGTGGGATAGCGTACCGCAATCTGTTCGGGAAAGAGTCCCAGTTCGAGATAGTCAAGCAAAATTGTCTCAATCCCGATCCGATGTCCTTTCAATCGAATATCGTTTGGGGCCAGGAAATCAAAATAATCTTCCAGTTGCATATTCGACCTCCCGATAGTTTTGCGTTTTGAGTTCTCAGTTTTGCGCTCTGCGCTCTGCACTTTGCGCTCGCTCTTCTCACCTATACCACAATCTCCAGCGCTCCCGGCAATACCTCCACCTCGACATAGCGTGCGTCTGTGGCGACGATTTCGCCATCGGTGGCGACCGGCAGCGGCTCGCTGCATTCAATCGTCACATGGCGGGCGCGATCCATATGCA
>JGI12109J20283_11890292_pt1 | contig 32014 bp, 27 predicted proteins | sample ElkSlonscriptome_12_FD_20283 | JGI IMG/M metagenome (IMG submission 20283)
TCTCCTCTCATGATTCGTTCCGGTTGCGTATGGTGACGAATCATACCGAGATTCAGACCCGCTGTCATCTTCTCACGCCTTTGTATGCAAAACACCTGTGCTGTCCGCCCCTAAAGTTCCTCCGCCGGGGGGATAACATCCCTTGGCAACGTTTCCAGGCGTTCGTTCAGGGTTCCGGCAATGCCGGCATCGGGTGGTTCAACCACCAGATAGAAACTGCCGTACCGCAGCATCTGGCCCATCCGGCCAATCACATGCGACGGATGGTCGGCCCAATACTGCGACAGGCGGGCGTTCCCACTGCCATGGATGCGGCTCCCCGTGGTGCGACCACTGCCGTTCCCCATGGTTGGGAGATCAACCCGGTCTGCGGTTATCCAGGTCATGTCCCGGTCCGTCTCTGCTGCCGGATAGCGCTGGAGGATCAGCAGATCGGTCCCCGACTCGGTTCCCGCCACGTCCCCAAACACGCCCTGCGGTAACCGAAATGCGCCGAGCAGGCGGGCCTGATGTGCCAGCCAGCTCCGCACCCGCGTATCCTGCTTATCCATCGTCCCGTAGGACGTCAGGAAGGCCACGATCCCGCCCGGGCGGACCACCTGCACCGCTTTGGCGAAGAAGTAGTCGTGCAGCGTCCGGGTCAGAAACGCTTTTGGCATCCGCTGATCCACCACGCCGACGTCGCTGAAGGGGACGTTGGAGATCACCAGGTCGAAATAGTCCGCCGGGAATGCCACCTCCTGAAAGCCCTGCTGCCACACCCGCACATCCGGATGCAGCATGCCGACAATCCGGGCACTCACCGGATCAATCTCGACCGCATCGATCACCGCCCGCTTCCGGATCTCGTCCGGCATCAGGCTGATAAAATTGCCGGTTCCGGCGGCCGGTTCCAGGATACGCGGGCATTCCACCCGTCCCAGGCCCAGCCGCAGCATGGCCGACCAGATCGCGCCCACGATATCCGGCGGCGTGTAGAACGCCGTCAGCGCCGTGCGCTTGATACTGGCCTGCTCCACCTCGTTCGTCACCGCGGCCAGTTCCGCCGTGGGCACAACGGCACCGCCCCGGGTTGGCACCCCATACGGGTCGTTGGCCCTGCTCTCCGTGAAGACCCGGTTCAAGACCGCCGCCTCCCCGAATGCGGTGTACCGCGCCAGGGTCTGCTGTTCCGCCCGCGTGAGCGACTGCGGGTCCCGCTGCTGCGCCGTCAGGTCATGCAGCAGCCGCAGCGCGGTCATATTGGCCTGATAGCGCGCGCTCGCGCTGCGCAGGCCGTCCAGATCCGCATGGGTCATGAAGAACATGAGGTCCTCCTTCGGTGCAGATGCCGGGGGTCGTTGGCATCCGCCGTAATCGCTGATAGGCCTGCTGGTCCAGGGCCTGCCGGGCCCGCGTTTCGCTCGGGAAGCTGCCGATATAGTCACCGTCCAAAAACGCATCGAACTCGTCGGGCAGATCCGGACATTCGTCCGTGGGACCATGCGCGACGAGTTCTTTGCGCAGCGGACCGTCCTGAATGACCGTGCGGCTCATCCGGCCGCCAGACCTATCAGGTCCAGATCGGCCCGAATACTCCGCTGGTCCTGGTGCCGCCGGCGATGCCGGGTCTGCTTTTTGGCAACCCGCCGGGCGCGGAGATCACCCGGAGATACCGGGGTCGAGCGCCGCCAGTCGCGGCGCTGGGGCGCGCCTTCGCACCAGCGGCGGCGGGCAGCGTGAGCTGACCGCGGCACACCGGCCGGACGGCGCGTGAAGGAAATGGTGGTTTGTTTTTTCATCGAAAGAAAAAAAGAACCCCCACGATACGCAAGGGTGTCGTGGGGGGAAAGGAAATGGTGGGTTGTGTCATCGAAAGAAAAAAAGAACCCCCACGATACGCAAGGCTGTCGTGGGGGACATAGGGGGGATGAACCGCTGCGGCGACGCTGGTACCTTCCTAGAACGGCACCTCGTCTTCGGCGACCGCATCTTCGACGACCGCATCAATGTCGCTGCCCAGCGGCGTCCCGTCCGCATACGTCACCTCCCTGGCCCGCAACTCCCGCCAGGTGTGTCCGTTGTGCTCCCGGTCTTTCCAGGCACCAACGCAGCGTACCGCCACGCCCGCCTGCAGGACGTCGTTGCACTGCTGCGCCAGATCGGCCCAGGTCACGACCTTCCAGCTTCGCCGGCTGGTCTTGACGCGAAATGTTGTGACGGGGGTGCCCTGCCCGGTGAAGCGCATCTCCGGCTCAGCCGTGAGCGTTCCGCTCACGCTGGTCGCCGTCACGCCCGCCGAATCGGTCCCCGTATCGTCTGCCGCGGCGCTGCTCGGTTGGGGTGCCCCATCCGCGCTGCCGGTTGCCATCCGTTCCGCCCATGCCAGGATCTCCGGCCAGTCCTGCGCGGCCCGTTGCCGCACCGCGGTGCCATGATCGTTATGGCTCAGGTAGACCGTCCGCATGTACGCGCGGTCTACCTGCTTCGGATGCTTGCTGACCACCGGCACCACCATGCGTGTCTGGTTGGTGCCAAAGGAAACCTCCTCCCCGGCTCCCAGTACCCAGGCGATCTCAACCAGATCGACCGGCTCCGGGTGCGCGGTTCGGTCCACGATGGCATCGGCCGCTTGCGCCACCCGCAGATGATCGTCCAGCGCCGCGATCAGCCAGTCGCTCATCCGGCTCCGTGCCGTCAGCTTGACCGGCTGCAGGTACCCGACCCTGGTCAGGATCTCCAGGTACCCGACGATAGCAACGCTGCTCACGCCACCCTGCGGCCAGCGGATGCCGATGCCGCTCGCAATGGTCGTGTCCCAGGTGCGATGATTGAGGCACCCACCAACGGTCGCCGCCGGCGGCCCCATGGTCACCGGGAAGACCCGCAGGGTCTCGCCCAGGAACCAGTGCCGCTTGACCACGGGAGCTTCTCCCGCCCGCCCGTGGCGCACCTCGATCGGGCCTACCTTCGCCGTCTCCATCGCGGCATCCAGGTCCGGGTTATTGCCCGCTTCCGTGAAGAAGCCGACCAACCCTTCAAACTCCGCCGCTGATCCGGCCGGTCGCGCCGTCACCAGGCCATTCGCCCAGATGATCGCCGGAAAATCTATGGTCGTTGTTGCTACGCGTCCGATAGCCATGTCTTCTTCCCCTCTCTTTCAGATAACAAATCGTCCGTCAACGTCCACTGCCCCCGGCAGACATGCCCGATAGAACGGGATGGCCGCTTCTGCGCTGTCGATGCGCAGGTGCGGTGCCGTTGCCCGCGCCCACGCCAGCAACGCCCGGCCAATGCCCATGCCCCGCGCCTGCGGGCGTACTTCGAGCCAGAGCAGACACTGCTGCCCCGGCGCGTCATCCACCGGCACCAGGCAGGCAATGCCCACCACCGTGCCGGCATCCTGCCGCGCCAGGGCCCATGTCCCGCTGCCGGCGAGAAAGCAGCGCAGCCGCGCATCCTCCCCGTCGGGGTCGATCATACTCAGGCTCGATCCCAGGACCATCCCGGCCACCACGCGCGGTGCCGGTTGCGTTGTGTCAATGCTCCACATCTCAGTTCCTTTCATGCACACCGCCGGACTGCCCTGATCCCCGCCATGCGGCAGGGTATCGGCATGTCCGGCGGTGTGGGTCTTCCGTCTGCGCAGATCAGGCCGCGCGCCGCCTTCCGGGAACCGGCAGCCGCGCCTGCTCCAGCAGATCAGGCGGCAGGCTGCGGTGGTAGGTGGTCAATGGCACCACGGTCTGAAACACGGACGCCAGCGCCCCCGGCCCATACTGCTCGATGAATGCATCGAGATCAGCCTTGGTCTGACCGGGGAGCAACGGCAATCGTAAGACCATCACCTGCAGTCCGGCCCGCCGGAGCGTCCAGCCGTGCTTCAGGCTCCAGATCTCTTCGGGGGCCAGCTTCGGCACCCCGTTTTCCACGGGACGTTCCTGGCTGTCGTAGCCCAGGATGACGACATGCACGCCCCGGGACACCAGGTGCGCGGCCCACTCCGGGCTGAAGTAACTCAAGCCGGGATGCGCCACTGCCTGGACCGTGAGCGTGCCGTCCGCGTACGCCTGCGCCACCGCCAGCGCCTTAAACTCCCCTTCGGTGATCAGGACACAATCAGCCGTGATCGTGTCCCACCCATAGGGAAAGACGGCGCCGCGCTGCGGATACCCCCCTGGCAAGGATTTGTAGCCCTTCCCCGGAAAGGTCCGCGTGCGCAGGTCAACCACGTCGCCGTTGGCGAGATAGGGCAGCACCAGACACCCCTGCAAATTCCAGTGGGTCTGATACGCCCCGTCGCGCTCCCGATACATCACAACCCCCGCCTCTTCGGCATAGGGCAGGAGATCGGCGTGCTGCCGCTGGAGATACTCCAGGAGCGACCGCGGATCATCCAGCGCATACCCCAGGCGGGCAGTCCGGATCGTCTGCTCATGCAAGCCCCGCTGCCGCAAATAGGTCAGCGGTTCCGGGTTGTACGGCTGGTGCAGATTGGTCTGCGCCCATGCCGCCACCGCCCGGTACAGCCGCCGATAGGCGGGAATGTGCGCCGCAATCGGCCGCGGCCGTTCGCTCACCCGCGCCGCCGCATACCGAGTTCCGGCCGCCCGGGTCGTTCCGTTCAGCAGATCGTCCAGTGGCCCGCTGCGGCCACACTGGCGGCACCAGTAGCGCGGCCGGTCGTTCATCCAGATGCAGAACCTATCGCTGCGCTGGGGATCTCCCCCGCAGAAGGGACACGCCCCGCCATATTCCGCCGTTGCGCGACTTTTCAGGCGCATCGGGGGAACATGGGCCGCGATATCACCGGTCAGATAGGTTGGCATTTGCTACTCCTCGTTCTTCTTCCCGCGCTCTCGCAGCTTTCTGCTCACATGAAAGCTGAGCCTGGCCTTCTCGGCCTCCGTCAGCTCCCCGCCGTGGGCTCCGGTCCGCTCCGCGATCTTGATCTCGCGGACGTCTTTTTTTTCCAGTGGTCTTTTGATCAGCATAGCGTGCCTCCTTCAGGCAGCGCGCAGCTGCCCCCGGATGGCGGCTGCGCATGAGAAACCATCACCGCCTCCTCCGGGTGGAGGGCAAACGTATATGCGCCACGGGCGCGATTGGGGCCGGGACGTCCGGAGACATCCCGGCAGTCATAGCATGCGGCCCTGACAGACAAAAAAGGGTTCCGGCAGGAACAGCATGTGACATCCATAGTGTGCCCGATCGCCCGTCCGCCGACATCAGGATCTTTCCCTGATCTCCGCCCCCCAACAACCGAGCGGGCACCAGCCCGTGGCTGGTGCCCGCTCAGCACGCTCCATGTTCCCGTTCCGCCCCGCTAGTTCCACACCGAGCGCCAATACTCCTCCCGCTCGTCCGGCGCTTCGTCATCCGGAGGAACCGCCGCCGCCCGCGGCCGGTCCGATGTTCCGACTGCGGCTGCCCGGCCTGATCGGGATGGCCGATCCTGCCGAGCCTCGGGTGACCCCCTATCCATATCGTCCATGAAGACCGTTTCCACCACCACCCGCAGCGCCCCGTTGGTTGCACTATCACCCTGCATGAACGTTCCCTGACAGAGCAGCCGGCTCCCCGCGCCAAACTGCTGCCGAAACACCGAAACCCGGCTCTGTCCATGGATCTCAATCGGGATAGACAACGTTCGGTTGACCGGTTCCCCCTGCACCAGTCTGGTTTGTCCCACGCACAGGATGCTCCGGCCGCAGACCATCCCCGTTTCCGGGTCCGTCTGTGTGCGAATATCATGCTGCAGATTGCCAACCAGGATAACCTGGGCAAAATCACTCATGCTGCTTCCTTCCTGACTGCCCGCACCACATAGCGCAGATAGCGTTCCCGGCCAACCGTTCCGACGACGCCATGCACCGTATTCCAGGGATACCGACCGGGTGGGAGGTCAATCCCACTCCAGTAGGTCATATCCCGTTGCGTGCCAATCCCCAGGACGCCGTTGGTCACTCCCCGGCAGTGCCGCACCTGCATCCATGCGGGATGCTCCAGGAGCACCCGGCGCCCCCGATCCGCGGCAGTCGCGCGACGTATCTGCGTAACCCGGATGAGCAGCGGCGCCGCCTGCCCATCATATTCCCCCCGCGGATCATTGCCATGCGCCACCACCGCGCATGGCGCAATCACTCCCACCAGCACGACCCATGGTCGCTCCGTGCCCAGCGTCCCCATCCCGCCCGGCACCGCCTCCGGCCAGTAGACCCCGATCGTGCCATACGCCCGATGATGCATCCATGTGACCGTGATCCGGGACGCGGGGACGTTGGTGCGCGCATCACCGATCCGTACCCGCGTGTGCCATGCGCTGGTCCAGCCAACCAGGGTGACCTGATTATTCATCACCAGCAGCGTCGTCCGCCAGGTCACTGGCAGTCTGCCGGGCATCCTCCCCGTCCAGGTCACTGGCAGTCTGCCGGGCATCCTCCCCGTCCAGGTCACTGGCAGTCTGCCGGGCATCCTCCCCGTCCCCGGCAGCAGCGACGGACCCACCCTGGGGTTCCTCCATCGCTGCCGGTCGCCGCCGCGGTCGTTTCGCCACCGCACCGTCCGGTTCCGCTTCGGTCTGCGCCGGGCCCAACACGGCGGCGGTTTCCGTATCCAGCGTGGCCTGCCGCTCGCGCTCCGTTGCCCGCGGTGCTTCCTCCGCTGGAGATCCAGTCGTCCCGCGCCGCCGACTGCGTTCCAGGCCACGCGTAATCACATCCGCTCGTTGGGCATCATCCAGGGTCGCCCGTTGCGTAATCACCGTGATGGCCCCAACCTCAATCTGCACCAGCTCCTGCTCAACCACATTGCGTTGCGCAAATCCGATCCGCCGCTCCAGCGTTGCCGCATCCAACGGTTGTGGTCCACTATACCCGGTCCGCTGGCCGCGCGGCACATCCGCGGTCTCCGCCCGATACGCCGCCAGCCGCTCCGCCGCATCGGCATTCCGTTGGCGCAGATCCTCCGCTACCCGTCCCAGTACAGTGTGTACCACCTTATTGCGGCGGGGGTTGCGCCGGATCATCCGCATCCCCAGATGGCCTTCAATCCGCACCCGACTGCCCTGTATCAGGAGGGCGTCACTTCCCGGGATAATCTCCATTTCCGGCATCACCAGAACCTCGACCGGGAGCGTGGTAACCACCGGGCGCGGAACGCCACTCGCACTTTTCATTATCCGCCGATCCCGCAGCAGTACCTCGGCATAGGTATCCATGGTTCCACCCGGTCCGCTCAATCGCCGGATATACCGCGCTTCCCGGGCCACCTCGCCTTCAAAGACCACTTTGCCGAAATCCGCCAGATCATCCGGTGCTTCCTCAATGGTAAGCACCTCGATCCGCACATTCCACACGGGCATGCCGGGGTCCAGCATATCCCGCGTTTGCCGCAATCCCGGGTCATAGCTGCGCTCAAACATGACCGGTCCCACCAGGATTACCCGCTTCCCATCCTCTAGCAGATGGCGATACCGGGTATGCATCTCGGTACTCATCCCGATCGGGAACCGATACCGGGTTGTAGACACACTCTCGTCATCCGACGCAACATCATTCACCGTCAGATGATATGCCAACCGCTGATCACCCTGGGCGGAACGGGTCGTCACATGGCGATCATCGCGCCGCCGCCGGACCGCTTCAATCTGACCAACGATCACGCCCATATTCGTATAGGTGCGTCCTTCCGCACCGCTCCGCCCCGCCGGAGCATGCACGCCCGCCATGGCCGCTTCGAGGATCAGGCTCACCTGTTTCGGTAAGACCACTCCTGGATCATCCCCGGCTTCCACTGCCACTCCGTTCAATGATTCCTCCGGTTGCGCCGCTGTATCGGTCGGTTGCACCGCTGTATCGGTCGGCTGCACCGCTTCTTCCTGCGCCACCTGCTCCGCCACTTCCCGCCAGCTCGTTGGTTGATACGTGACCATCCCTGTTCGTCCTCCTTATCCGTATGACCGCATCCGCTCCACGTACACTGATGCTGTCTTCAGTATCCTCCATTCGCTCCGTCCCTTCCTCCGTACGATTCCCCTACTTCTGCCTGAGATATCCAGAACCCCCAACGGCGGCCCGCCTTCGCGCCCCCGTTTCCCCCCGTCCGCGCCCTCCCAGACGGAGCGATTCGGGCTTTTTGCGCCTTCCCCCCACCCCGCTCGTTCCGCACCGCCGTCCCTGCAACCAGTGACGCCCCCAACAACGACCGGTCGTTGTTGGGGGCGTTGCCCATGCCGCCTCCGCTCATCCACACCTTCCCCCTGCTTTGACGCACCCAACTGGGCGACGGGATGTTGGCAAACGGTCCGTCCCCACGCTGCCCCAGCCTCCCTCACGGAGCGCATCGGTCAGCGCGAGCATGTCCGGAAGGTTGCATGATGCACAAAGAGAAACCATAGGTGCTGTCCGCCCCGAAACCGGGACAAGCCGGGGAGCCATGCCCGGCCTGTCCGTGATATCCGCTGCCTACTGCCACACCTGCCGCCAATCGATCCGGGAGCCGGTGCAATCAGCCGGCTCCCGGATCGCGCCGCCCCCCAGCCGACGCGTGCGCGGTCCACTCCCCAGCCGAATCAGATCGTCATCACACCATTGCGCCGGCGGCTCCTGCGTGTCCTGTTCCGCGCATGCCGCCCGAAACCCCTCGCTCCTGCGCGAGACGATACTCGCCCCCTCCAGCCACCGGTCCTCATGCAACATCCCCGGAATCAGGGATCGCACTCGCCCCAGCTCATCCCGCCAGACGGCATGGATCGATCCATCGGCTGCCCGGCGCAGGGGATGCCCCGGATGCACCCGCCCATCTCCCGGATTGTGCAGGCTGCGCCGGGTGGATATCAGCAGTGGGAGCCAGGCATAGTCATTCCATATCTCCCAAATGGTCTTCGCTCTGCGCCAGGTTCCCGTCGTCACCCAGACAAAGCGGGGCACCGTTCCGGCGGGGATCTGCTGAACATAGGTCGGCCATGCGGCCTGCCAGTTTTGCGCCCGCGCAATTAACTCTTCGCGGGTCTCTGACCCGGCATCGATCTCCACAATCAACCAGTGCCGCATGGATTCCGGTGTCGGTGCCCAGCTGCTGGTCCGCAACTCCGGCTGGATCGTCGGCACCGGCGGCGTGTCGTCCCCGGCCCCCGGCCCCGCTGCCGCATAGGACACGATCATCGACGCATCGGCCCGGACCCCCGCTCCGCGAAAGGGATCCTGTTTCCATGTAGCCCCGGCCACACCCCCAACCGTCCCCAGATCGCGCCACAGTTGCACCAGGACGTTGCTTGCAATGATCATGCTCTCGCGCATCCGGGGAGCAATCTCCGCTTTGCGCCGCTCGGGAACCGCTATGCCCCCCAGCACCAACAACCGCCGCCCCTCCACCCCCAACGCATAGCACTTGACCCGGTCTGTCCCGACCAGATGCACCATTTCATTGAGTAATCGTTGCGAAACCCAGCGCTTCATGCTATGCCAGGTGTTTTGCTTCTTGACCTGTCCGTCCCAGATCAGATCGTGCAAATCATCTGCGGCAATCAGCCCACAATCATTCACGCGGCAGAGCATCCACTGCACCCGTTCGGGGAGTTCGTGCCACTGCCGTTGATTTAAGCGTTGATTTATTCCCCCCATGCTGTCGCGCACCCCCTCCTAGTGTCGCCCACTCCTGCTGGTATGCCCACCATGCCGCGTACTTCCTTTCTTCCCTTTCCCCCCACCCCCCGCCATCTCAGCCGGATACATCCGCGCAAACCGGGCAATGTGCAATGCATTGGTCAGCGAGTCCGTTCCATAGACGATCCCGGATCGCCGGACCACATCATCAACCGTATACTCCTCCAGATCCCGCTGCGCATACCCGGCCATGCCAAGCCTCCGTTCCTCCGCAATGACCCGCAGCACCTCCTCAATCAGCATATCAAGCTCATGCTCCACCAGCGCCCGCGCCTCCGCCCCATCCCGTATCGTCCGATACTCCAGGATGAGCGCCTGCGCGGCTTCCCCCGTCAATGCCGCGGCGTCCGCCACGGTCGGCACCTGGGCGGGTTTGAGCACATGCGCCAGCGCCTGGGCGATGGTCAATTGCGCGCTGTCCCCCCCCACCCCTTCCGGCATAATCCTATGGATCAGCGTCTCCACTTCGCCCACCCCCAGGGTCGGTATCGCACCGGCCTCCTGTAACCGGGCCGGTCCATGCCTGCGTACCAGTGCCGTGATCGCATCCAGGGACGTCAGCTCCCCTGCGGCGATCACGCCCGGGCGCGCCTCCGCCCCATCCCGTATCGTCCGATACGCCAGGATGAGCGCCTGCGCGGCTTCCCCCGTCAATGCGGCGGCGTCCGCCACGGTCGGCACCTCGTCCGGGCTGATCACATGCGCCAGCGCCTGGGCGATGGTCAGCTGTGCGCTGTCTCCCCCCACGCCTTCCGGCATAATCCGATGGATTAGCGTCTCCACTTCACCCACGCCCAGGGTCGGTTCTGCACCGCCCGCCCGCACCCGCGCCGGTCCATCCCTGCGCACCACCGCCGCGATCGCCGCTGGTGAACTGATACTCGCCGGCGGCTCCCCTGCCGTTCCCGGCCAGATCAGCGGAAACAGCCGTGCCAGATCATGCACGCTCACCGGATAGCCCGCGTTGTGTGCGTTCCCTGCCGGTGCCGGCCAGATCAGCGGAAACAGCCGTGCTAGATCATTGATGCTCACCGGATAGGCCCGTCGCCCGATATCGCTGATCTGTCGTTCTAGAAACGTCCCCATCCATGACTGCACCACCTGCATCGCTATCAGATCCGGGGCCACGCCCCGCATCCGCAGCTCGCGCATCTGGTCCCGCAGCATGCGCGCAACCCCGCCGGCCACCTGCTCGTTCGCAGCGTGCGCCCCCTCCGGCGCCGGAAGCAATATCGGGGTATCCGGGCGATGCATGCGCTGCCCCAGTTCCGGCGGACGCTGCCGGGGCTGGGCCGACATCAACCCCATATCCCGTCCATGCACCGGAAAGCGGATCAGCATCTCCTCGCGCATGCGAATCCCGCTGAAGTCATCCTCCGACATCCCCTGGCCCGCATACGCATCCATAAACTCCGTCACATTGCTGCGCACCGCGCTCATCAGCGCCAGTCCACCCAACACATTCAGGGTCACTTTGCCCAGGGATCGCCCCAGTTGTTCCAGATCCTGATGCGCCCCGATCAAGCCCATCCCCATGCCGCGGGTCCGGGTCCACATGCGTTCGGCATCACTCGGATTATCCGCATCAAGAAACATCTGAATTTCATCAACCCACAGTTGCCAGTCCCACCGATCATCGCTCTTCGGGATACGGCGCTGCTGGGCAAAGGCTGCCCCAATCAGCGACGAGAACACCACCGTGCCGATGAACTGCGCCACCCGATCCCCGAGCAACTCCGGTACAATTTTCACCAGCAGGATCTTCCGCTCGGCCATCATATCCGGCAGATACAGGCTGGCCTGCGGCTGGCAGAACATCTTCTGCCCGATTTCCGTATTCACAAACCGAATTAAGCGCCGCCGGAAGCTATCAATCGAGGTTTTGAGCTTCGGGTCCATGTTCGGCACTTCCACCAGCCAGAAGTCGCGGACCAGCGGGTCATGCACGCGACTCAGCACCTCCTGGTGGTAGCGTGGCGCGGTATAAAACCGGCTGAGATGATACAACGTCGGCGTGGGCTCCCCTTCGAGGATTGCCGCCATGCCCATGTTGGCAAACTGCTGCATCCCGGGTGCGTTCGGCCAGATCTCCGGGTCCATGCGGTACCAGATCTGTTCCGCCAGCCCGGCCATCACGCTCATGGGCATCCCTTCGGCCAGCATGCGCCGGTCAAACGGGTTGATACTGGGGATCTGCTCGGCCGTCACATCCATGACAATCACCCGATCATAGACCTCCGGGGGCAGCACCCTGATGATCCGATCCACCAGGTCGCCCTTGGCATCAATCACCCCAAAGCCCCCGCCCACCCGCGCCACTTCGACGAGCATCACTTCGAGAAAACTACTTTTCCCGCTTCCGGTCCCCCCCAGAATGTCCATCCCCATCCGCAGGTCGCCCACAGTTGGACCAATCATCCCGGCGGTTCCATCCGGCCGATCCGCCCGGCTCACCCCCAATCGCCTGCCGTTCAACTCCTGTGCGGTTTTGGGAGCCGGCAGCACGCGTCCTTGTTCGGCTTCACGCTGCTCATCTTCGCTCAGAAACGCCGCTGCCGGTGGGGGCAGATACTTGCTGCCCTTCCAGGCAAAAATATCTTCAAATTCAAGCGATGGTGGATGCCACAACCCCGCCAGTTCATACGCCCCCAGCATGGTCCGCTGTTTGCCGGGTGCCGGCAACGGCATAAACCGCGCCCCCGGCCAGACCGCCCGATGCGCATGCGCCAGCACCATCCGTGGGGGCCCCTGCCGCCCGAGCGCCTGGATCTGCCAGCCCTGCTGGGGCGGGAGCCGCTGCCCGACGCGACCCACGCTTTGCCGGGCTGCCCCCGCTGGTCGATTATAGCTCTGCAACGCCTGGAAGATCGTCCGCAGCTGGGCTTCGACCCCCGCCCGTTGCTCCCCGACGACGCTCAGACGGAGACAGACATCATACCCATAATGTTCCGTCTTCCGTACCAGTGCATCATGCGCCCCCAGATCGTCCGGCAGCATCCGTGCCTGAATTCGTCCAATGGCTTCCCGTAATGGCCTGCGCCAGTCCTGCGCCCGCGGCATGCCCCGCAAGATAATCTCCATCCCACTGTAGCGCACCCCCGGCAGATGCAGCAAGGCGTGTCCCAGTCCGCCCAGCGGATCCCCGCCCGCAAACATCGCCAGATCTTTGATGGGATAGTTCTGATGCCGCATCAGCGTGATATCGCACCAACCCAGGTAACCCTGCGTCGCCTGACCCTGCGTTGTCGCCTGCACCAGATCATCCTCGACCACATGCAGCGTCGAACCGGGCGCAATCCCGCTGATGCTATTGCGCACCGCGTCCATCCAGCGACTCCGGCCCGCGCCTGTCCCCCGCACCCGTAATTCAACCCGGTTCGTCGCTCCCGTGTTGACCAGCGCAAAGATCAGCGTATCTTCCTGGCCCCACATCCGGCCCCGGTCGTGCAGGAGTTCCCCCACGCCATCAAACAGGTCAATACTGCCACCCAGATCCGTCTCACCTTTTCCCAGATCAATCCGCATCGTCGTACCGACTCCCCGCCGCCGCCGGTGCCCCTGCACCAGCAAGACCCCCATCCCAACCAGCAGATGCAGGCCCAACCAGCCGAGCATGAGCACCAACCCCAACCCGATCCATGGATGCGCGGTCTGGAGCAGCATCCCCACCGTGCGGGCACCACGCGCCAGTGCCGCCGGTTCCGTTACCGCAGACAACGGAACCAGCACCCGCATGGGCATGATGACAAAGGCAAACAGCGCGGCCACGAGCAACGCACCAGCAAACCCACCCACGCTGCGCCAGCGTCGTTGGCCCCGGAGATATTCCGCTTCCGTTTGTGGTCGTTCACGGATATCCCCATGCCAGCGGGCACCGCTCATCCGGGGTGCCAGTTGGCCCGGGGTCCGTCTGCGACTCGTTACCCGTCCTGGCATGGTTCCGCTCCTTTCTCGTCGTCATCCGCCTGCGCTGCCATCAGATCCTCCAGCGTGATGACCGCATCCGCGCCGTCCGGCTCCGTCATGGGCACCTGCTGCGGGAGCGGGGTGCCCCGCCAGACAAAACTCTCCCCGGGCGTCCATCCCATGACCTGACCATCCCGCCATCCTGCCAGGGTTGCCGGGCGAAATGCATCCGGTAATCCGGGATAGATCACCGAGGGTGCTTCCACCACGGCCATCCGATGACAGACACCCCGGAGCTGCGGAATGGGTTCCTGACTGCCCACGACGAGCAGGACATGCAACCCGCCGGTGTCATGCAACAATGGTTCGAGATCACTCCAATCCTCCCCGCGTGGCATAATCACCACCAGGAGCGTTGTGCTGCCCACCGCTCCGCCCTGGCTGCGCTGAAACCCATCGCGCAACTGCTGGATACGCGCCCGGGCCAGTCCCTGCTCATTCCCCAGGTAGGGACTCAGGTCGTCCGTGATATCCCGTCCCAGCTGCTGGGGGTCAAACACCATCACCCGTGGCCGGTGCATGCATTCCGCACGGGTCACGGTCGCCAGCACGCCTTCGATCACGCCGCCACTCTCCCCCGCCAGGATCAGATGCTGCAGCCCATGCAAGGGCCACCACACGGTCGCCCCCCGTTGCTCCATCACCGGAATCCACAGCATCCCGGAGACCCCATAGGCACCGGCCTGCGGCAGCATGCGCACCCGGATCGTTCGATCATCCTTCCACCGGCCCCCGTACCCCTTCGCCGCCAGCTCTGTCTGCACCCGCCGCTGCTGTCCCGGTGTCAGCAGCACATGCGGGGCCAGTCGCACTATGCCGATACCACCTTTTTCCGCAACCGCCACCACCACCGTCGCCTCACCCGTTCCCGTTTCCATCCCAATCGCCTCCCGCACCACCCCAACGATATGGTCAATCGTGGCCGGATGCGCCCGAAACGCGCCTTCACCGGGGGCGCAAAACTCAATCGTCCACGCCCGGCGTTGGCGTGGTGGTCGCCGCCCCCGGCCTGCCCGTCGCGCCGGCGCTGTTCCAACCCGCCGGTCCCGCCCGGCCCGGCCTGCCCGTCGCGCCGGCGCTGTTCCAATCCGCCGGTCCCGCCCGGCCTGGTCGCGCGGTCGATCCTGCGCCCCCCAACTTGCGGGCGAGCGCCGCAGCATGCCCCCCACGCGCCCCTGCATCACCAGCCACCCCAACCCATGCGTCTGCTGCCCGGCCGCGCGGCTGGCGGTCGTCCATGGCGCCTCCCGGCGGCGATCCGCATGGTCCGCCCACGACTGCGGCATGGACGGGCCGCGCCACAGCCCCGCACATGGCTCAGCGCCGGTCCCTAGCATGCGCCGGATCTGCCGGCGGCGCCACAGCAGCCCGCTCACCAGCAGCAACCCCATGCTCAGTCCAATGCTCAGTCCAATCCCACTCTGCATGCTCATCGTCGCGTCAAGCACCTGACCGGCCAGCATATGCAGGCGTTCCTGACCCGGCATGCCTCCCACGGCGTCCCCCACTCCGCGCACCACCGTGATCATCGGATCCCCTCCTCACTCGTCGTTATCTGCCACAGCCCATTTCCGGTTGCCAGCAGGACATGATCGCCAACCCATTGCCCGGCGACCTCCCCCACCACCGGCAGATCATCCAGGCCAAAGAGCCGGGTCTGATCGGGCCATGTTTCCACCACCAGGGTTCCCCCATCCGCATTCAGGGTTCGTACGACATTCCCCGGCAGTACCGTGAGCGCAATCACCGCGGCATCCAGTGGTCCCTGGCGGGTGCGCGTGCCGCTGTCAAGGTCAATGGTGTCCAGGGCCAGCCCTAACCCCGTATCGGTCGTCCAGTACAGCACCTCCTCGGCCCAGGACATCGGCAGCAAGTTCAACGACCGCATGGGCGGCGCCGGTAAGCGCAGCACCAGCGGAGATCCCGCCCCATCCATGCCCATGATCAGGATGGCTTCCATGGCCATCGCCGATGGTCCACGGTCATCCCCGTCCGTCCCATCTGTCCCATCCGCCGCCGCCCCGCCGCCCGTGCTCGTGCGGGCGCTCATCACGACGACCTCCGTCCCGGATGGACTCCACTGCACACTCACCACCTCGCCCGCGGTGGTACTCACGCTGCCCTGCAATGCCTGTTCCCCACGGGCATGCAACTCCCGCGTCCCGACCAGATACAGATCCTGCCCCATACTCCCCGCGGCGGCCAGTAACAGGTGGGTCCCCCCCGGCGACCACCAGATCCCGGTCATCCGTTCGGTCGTTGCAATCCTGCTCCGCGCAATCGGGCTCACGACCTCCACGTACCCCACCGCATCCTCGGTGCGCGTATCCGCCACCGGCTCCCACCCGGCCCAGAACCGTTCCCCCGTTTCAAGATGGATCTCATCCGCAACCACATGGGTTTCTAACACCAGCAGGCGTTCCATCCCCTGATCATGCAGATGAATGATCATGCGCGGGTCGTGGACTGGCCCGGTCATTCCCCACCCGGCCCCTGGCGTCGGCGTTCCGCCTGCCATCGCCAACTCCGCCAGTAACCGCCATCCCTGCGTGACATCGGGGACCGCATGGGTCCATGCGGTTGCCCCCGCCAGCATGGGGATCGCCTGGATCTGCGGTCGCGGCCGCAATGCGGGAAGCGTGATCTGCCGGGGCGTATCGCGCAGCACCTCAACCACCTCCGCTGCGCCAAAATAGCCCGGCGCCGTAACCTCCACCCGATGCCGTCCCTGCGTTACCAGCACCGCCTGCGCCGGATCGCCGACCGGACGCCCATCAATGCTGATGCGCATCCCGCCCGGCAGTTCCCCCGCCGCCGCAAAGCTCACACTTCCCTGCCCCATAATCCATGGGCGTCCGACCCAGATGCTCAACAAAACCACGAGCACCAGCCCGCTACTTCCCACCCCCACCATGATGCGCCGCCGATGTCGCTGCATCCGCGACACCAGCACATCTAGATGAAATTCCATTGGTCCCAACGTCACCGTTGCCGGCAGTTTCATGCCTTCCTCCCGTTCTGCTTCACCGCCGTGCTCCCGGACTGCGGTGCCTCAGATATCCAGTTCTTCCAGCGCCGCAACTTTGCCGCCCTTACCCGGGATCATGGCGTGGATCGGCCCGGGCGCCCGCGGGATACGCAAGGGAATCGGTTCCCGCGCCGCAATCAATAACGCGGTGGTTCCCAGATCATCGCGCCGGCATTGTCCCAGCCAGGTCCGCATCCCCGGACTTAAATCAAACTGATCGGCGGCCATATTCACCGGGTTGTCACCATTCCCGGACCGCGCCCCCCGTAATTGGGGTAACAGCAGCACCGTTTCCGCTGCCACGATAAAGTCACGCCCACCCTCATTCGGGGTCGCCCCGATCCACAAAAACTCCCGCACTTGCTGGGAGATAACCGTCGCCGCGACATTCAACGAGCGGCCCACGCGCCCGAAGGTTGCAATAATCTGCGCCCCGGCCGGAGTGCCGAGAATGGACCATGCCTCGTCGATGACCACTTCCATCTGCCGCCCACTCCCACTCATCCCCACCACCAGAAAATAATCCGCAATCAACCCCGGCAGCACCCGTTTGAGGGTTTCATCCCGCCCCCGCAGGAACGCACTCAGATCAATTCCCAGCACCCCCACATCCGGGCGTTTCTTTGATCGGGGAATACGGAGCGCTAATGCATTATCCCCATTCAACAGGCGGCCCAATGACCCCTCGGTAAACAGCGCCAGTGCATTCATCAGCGTGTCATCGACCTTCCGCTCCCGTAATTCGGCGGCGACATCCCGCATGGTTGGCACATCTCCATGAAAGGTGCGCGGATCTTCTGTAATGCCGCGCCGCCCATAACATGCGATGATGGCTTCCTCTATCGCGGTCTCCTGGTTGGTTTGCAGCGGCATCCCGCGGGCCTGGCATTCGGTCGAAACCATCTGTTTGACCATCCGCGCCCGCTCTATCAGGATTTCGGCATTCACCGTCACCAGGCGCTCCGTCACCGTGGCATCACCCCAGGGCAAGGCCAGCGGGTTGATCTGGAACTCGCTGCGACTGGACATGACCACATACGTCCCCCCCATAACATCTTCCAGGAGCTGCCGATACTCCTGGTCTTTCGGATCGAGCACACAGATATCGCAGTTTCCATGGGCGAACCGTTGCAGTAATTCCCAGCTCTGCTGGTAGGTTTTGCCGGCACCCGTCGCCGCGATTTTAATCTGATGCGGGGAACGCAACGCAAACCGATCCAGTAAGACCGGCGCGCCCATGCCCTGATTACTCCCCCGCCCTTCGGCGCGTACCCCATAGAGAATCGGAATGCCCTGGCCGCCTTGCAGTCCCACCGATGCCGAGGGAAGCAATAACGCCAGTGTCTGGCTGTCGGTTTCAAAGAGATACCGCAGATCGTCCCGTCCCAGCGGCACGGTGGTCACGACCCCCTCCCAGTGCTGATAATCAGTTGCCACCAGGGTAATTTGCAGATCAATACACAGATCCAGCACATGATTGGTGCGTTCGCGTAACGTCTCCACATCCCCCGCCGCAATCGTCAGATAGATTCCGGCAAGATGCAGCCCCGTCGTTTCTTCCGTGATCCCCGACAGCACCCGCCGAATATCCCGCAGCGACAGGACTTCTTCCATGCCCTCATCGCCCTGCTTCTGGTTTGCCGATACCCCCATCGCCCGGGCTTTCTCGACCAGTCGTTCCCGCGCCGCGGTCCGGCTCATCGGATTGTTCACCACCGTCACCTGCACGCCCGGCAGGACCATCAACGGATTGAGCAGATTGGCCTTTATCATCCGCGGTAGCGCCAGCACGGCAAAGCTCCGCAGATAACTCTGGCCCAACCGCACATGATCGAACGCTCGGCGATCCACACTGGCCGGAGCGATCAAATCACCGTCGGTGGTGCCGGAGCGGTCCATGCGTATGCCTCCCCGCCGTCTTCGGTGTGCCCCGCGTGCGTGCCATGTTATCAATGGTGCATCCGGATCCGCCCGCTTCCCTGTCTCCGCCCGTCCGGTTGCCTGCTCCGGCGCGGCTCTGCGCGGCTCGCTGCCTGCCGGTGGCCCCGTCTCCACTTGTCCGGCTGCCTGCTCCGGCGCGGCTCTGCGCGGCTCGCTGCCTGCCGTATTCCTCGTTCTCGCTCCGTCTGGCGCTGCTCGTCCGCTGGTGGCCCACGGCGCAGGTTGCCGCGGCGCTGTATTCTGCCCCTGACTCATCCTGTCCGCTCCTCTCCAATTTCCAGTGCGCGTGGCTCTGCCAGAGTCCCCGCCGATGGATTGGCATCAAACCACACCGGGTCCAGCGTGGCCTGCAATAACCGCCGAATCGCGCCTGCCGGCATCTGCTGCGGTCCCGGTTCAATCCCCAGCGCGCTGAGGCTGGTGCGCAGCCGCCGGGCGCGTTTCAGCGCTCCCTCGACCGGATCGCCACTCATCCGGGTCATCCTCCCCACGATCTGAGCCGGGTACAATTCCCCCCATGTGCCTTTCGGCGCTTGTTCCGGCGCCACCGACGGGACGCTGATAATCCAGCGAATCGTTCGCAGATCCCACATCGTTGCCCATGCTTCCTGGAGCCAGTCCCGCTGCGCCCCCAGGATCATGTAACTCAACACGTCCGGTACGCTGTCCTGCGCCACCGTTAACCGATTAATCAGCGGTTTTACATCCAGGGGTACCGCATAGGTCTGGATCATGCAGCGATCGGTACTGGTCCGCAGCACCCGGGTATAGCTGGTGAGTATCTGCTGAAACTCCTCTTCCTCATACATGCGTACATCCGGTGGCGTCATCTCCAGCAGCGCTACCGCAATCCCATCATTGCGCAGCACATACCCATCGCCAATGGTTATATCGTCCAGTTCATCCTGAACCGATCCATACGATCCACGACTCATCCCCTGCTGCTCCTTCCCGCCCGGCTCTGCCGTCCCGGTTCTGTCCGCGTGTGTTCCCGCATCCGGCGGGTGACAATCAAGACCCGTTCCCGTCGATAGTGCCGCGCCAGCACATACATCCACCCCAGTGGTTGCTTCCCGCGTGGTTTCATTTCAATCAACGCCGCCAGGATACTGGCCGGAACCAGTACGATTCCGGTCACCAGCATCCAGGGTATCGGTGTTATCACAATGGCAATCCCCCACAGCATCCCCGCTCCCAGCATCAGCGTCCCGGCCCGGGTCGGAAAGGTTGGCCGTCCCGGCAATTGGCGCAGGGTAACGGTGGGCCGGGCATTCAGCCCGGTGGGTGACTCGTGAACGACTGCCATTGCCTGTCCCTCTCACTCAGGCCACAAAGGCCGCAATAATCGTTGGCACGTTGTACAGAATAACCACGACAATCCCCACCCCGATGATCTTGAACAGCGCACCGAACCATGAGAAGCGGTCCGGATTGTTTGTCCAGCTGTCATAGATCACCCAGATACCGATAATGCCACCCACCACGACAATCGCTCCCTGCAACCACACGATGAGTGGTGCCAACAGCGCCGCCAGATCCGGTAATGAACCCCACATACTCTAGCCTCCTTCGGTTACCTTGCCATATCTGTCTGGCATGCGCGTCCGGTCAGGCCACATCCCCACCAATCCGCGCATGCCACCATCATGTCCATCCGCCCATCATGTCCGCCCGTCATGTTCCTGTCCGCCCGATATGTTCCGCCCCGCTTCCCGTCTCCTCCGTGCTGCCCTGCCGGCATCGCTGGGAACGACCGCCGTTCCTTTTGGTTTTGCGCGTGCATGGTCATCTGCGCCTGATACTCATATTCGCTGCGGTCTGTCCCCCATCCGTTTCCGTTCCCTCCTCCTGCTATCTCGGTCCTACCCCTAGCATACGCCGTTGCCCTCTGGCATATATCCGGTGAAATACCCTAGTTTTCCGCGTCCGCCCCGCCCGCGACCCCAACCCCCCGCGGATCGGCGCCCCAGACGGAGCGATTCGGGCTTTTTTCGTCTTCCCCCCACCCCGCTGGTTCCGCACCCAAATGCCCCCAACCAACGAAGACGCCAACAACGAATGTTCGTTGTTGGCGTCTTCGTGCCCCTATCCCCCTGTGCTGTCGGAACAGACCTGCTCATGTGCCGGACGTACCCAGTTCGGGGTACGTCCGGCGCTCACAAAATGAGCGAAAAAAGGTCATCTGCACACTGTTTGTACAAAACCATGCCAGGAGCCAGTCCAACGAAGTACTGCTGGTTCCTGATCCGGCGAATGGGTGATAAGCCGCACGTACCACCTGCCACCAGTCAGTGCAACTTCGCAGTACACCCTCCCACGGGCCACCCCCCTGCGTTCCTCAGGTACATGTACTCCATGGCAGCCACCCAAACAGAAAACACCACAATCGTCCCAACCAGTTCATCATCGGTGGTCCACCGATGGCGTCATCCCGATCATTGGCCCGATCATCATTCCCGGGGCTCCACCATGTCCCTTCCGGTTTGTCCGGATCAGCCGGTGGTTCCATTAATGTGCCTTCGTGTCCGGGCGGGGGCAACTGGATCAGCGCATCCCCAAACGTCGGATCGCCGGCTGCTCCTCGTCGTACCGGTTCGGCACCACCCCCCGTATCGGCCAGGGTATCCTTGTTCGCCTGCGGGAGAAACTGTAGCGGGTCCATCCAGATACTCGTACAACTGGTCCCGCCTGGGGGTGGCACCCCCTGATTCACCCCCTCCACCTGAATCGGCCAGGCACAGATATCCGTCACCTGCTCCATACTCATCCCGAGGTGCAGATGCACCCCATCTGCCCCGATTGGGTCCATGCGCCCCGTCTGGCCCAATGTTCCGACCGTGTCTTCAAACTGCCGCAGCAGTGTTCCGCTGATGGGAACCGTTGGATCCGCCGCAATTACGGGCGGGCCGCAGCCCGCTTGATACTGCATCCCGGTTCCAGCGGTCCAGTCCGGTGCGGCTTCACGACACAGCATGTCCGGATCGATACTCGCCGGCACCGTCCCCGGTATCCCATACCATGCATCCCCGGGATCTGCCAGTATCGCATACCTTGGCGTCCCCATGGTCATAGGTATGCCCGGATCAAGCGTCATTCCTTCACAGCCGGACGCGATCCGGCGGCCCTGCGCGAAATGCGCCTGATAAAACGGATCGCCCTCGACGGCATGCAGCACACATCCCACCCGATGGTTGTAACAATCCATGAACAGGCCGTCCCCAACATACAGCGCCACATGCTGCTGACTGCCCGATCCGGGCCCGCTTCCCTGACCGCTCCCCCCATACACGAGAAACACCAGATCGCCCGGTGCCCAGCATCTGGTGTTCCTTCCCCCCAAATCGTCCAGGGTACATGGTATCTGCGTCCCGGCCGTGATCTGGGTGTACGTCGTGAGCCCGATACTGATCCCGGCCTGGGCATAGGCATACGCCGTTAATCCGGAGCAGTCAAAACTCCCTGGCCCCAACCGGGATCGCGTCCGCCCCGTGCGTGGGTCCAACGGATCATCCGCGTGGTACCCACCCTGACTATACATTGCGCCCTGCTGCGCCAGCGCCGCCACTGCGGCCTGATAACATGCCGACGTCGGTACCCCCGCCGGTTCCGCCTCCAGCGGTGCGGGCGCGGCCACTATCCCGCTCCCGCCCATGCCCACCACCACGATCACGATACTCTGAAGCACCCCCCCGACAATCCATCCATGCATACGTTCTGCTCGTTTCTCTTCGGTCCCTTCCAGAAATTACCCGGTGGGCATCACTCCACCGCGTAACTGCTGTCCCTTATGGCAGGGCATCCCGGGCATCATCGACATCATCCACGATATCCTCCAGCAGGTCGGCAAATTCCTCCCGGTCTGCATCATCGGCCACGAGGTTCTCCAGCTCTTCTTCGTACTCGTCCGCATCCTCGCGCAAGCGTTCCGCAATACTGTTTTCACCCGCATCATCGTAGCGATCCGCCACATCCCGCAGTTCCTCGAGCGCATCCTCAATATCATCTTCCAGGCTCAGCATGTCTTCAATCTCGGCGATCTCCCTGGTAATCTCCGTGGTCAGATCCTCCAGCTCGTGTCTGCTCGTGGCATCATCCAACGCATCGTCAAAGTCATCGAGCGTATCTTCCAGATCATTGGCTTCGTCGTCCAACCCCGCATCGTCCAACGCATCCACCAGGTCTTCCACATCCTCCAGCAACTCCTCAACCACTTCTTTCTCATCATCGAGATCAATCCCCAGGACGTCTTCTGCGTCTCCAATCGCCACCAGAATATCATCCCGCAGATCCTCCAGTTCGGACGTGGTTGTTGCATTGCTGAGATCATCCGCAAACGTAGCAATGCGATCCCGCACATCAGCGGCTTCCCCCGGCTCCCCAGCAGCGTCCAGTTCATCAGCCAGCCGCTCCAGCTCCGTCAGCAGACTCTGAATGTCCCCCCTCAGGGGGTCAGGCGGCGGCGGCGGCGCCATCGTCAGCAACGCCTCGGCATCCGCAATGGCGTCTTCCACATCGCCTTTCAATGTCTCCAGATCAGGAACATCGACGGCCGCATGCAACCGATCCCGAAACGCGTCCTTTTCCGCCAGGATCGCATCCGCTTCGGTGTCCATCCCCGCAGCGCGCACCACGTCGGCCAGATCCCACAGCCTGACAATCAGATCAACCAGCTCGTCCCATAGGGCATCAAAATCCGCCGTCGGCGCCGGCAGGATCGCATCAAACGTAATGGCGACATTGCTGCTCTCCACCCCTTCGACAATCTGTTGATCAAAAACAAACGTCGTCGCTCCCTCCGGCAGATACGGCGCCGGCCATGTCACCGTGGCCGTACACGCCCCCGGTTCGGCATAGGCAAACCCATACTCACCCGCCGGTCGCGGTGGGTCCGTGATGGTGACCACTTCCCCCGCACATGTCACGGTTACGTCCGCCGCACCGTCCAGCGTTTTGCCGGGACACGATACGGTTTCCTGGCAACTCCGGGTGCGCACAAAGACCAGAAATGGCTTCAGGTGCCCATAGCGGATGCGGATCGTGCCCGATTCCTGGGGATGTTGCAGCATCATATCGACGACGACGCCCGCTCCGGCATGCAGCGGATCGGCCGCGCTCGGATCATCCCAGCCAATCCCGACGATTTCGACATCCCCCATCGTCGGCACCCGACACCCATCACAGAACATCTCCCCATCGAGGTCCATGCCATCATGAAATTCATACTGTGATGGATCGCTGATATCCTCGCGCCAACCATACGGGCTGGTCATCGACCAGCCCGTCGCCACATAGTCCGGTCCAACGCCCACTTCCACGGGCGTGGCAACCGGCCATGCGACCGTACTCTTGTTCAGGATAGCAGCGACCGCAATGATCGGTATCAGGAGCAGCCCCACCAGGACCGGAATTGCAATCTTGATGATCCGGATTACCAGGGGTGCCACCGCCAGGACGGTCTGTGGATTCATGCCATCCTCCTTCCCTGCGTTGGCCTAGATCCGGGTGATCGCCCTACTCCCACCACCGCCCCCGCCGCCGCCGCCGCCTGGGGTGCTTCCGCCGCCGCCGCCGCTGCTCTTCATTGCCGTCGTTGCGCTGCTTTTCACTATATTCAGAATGGTCCGCCCCCCGGTGATGGTCTCCTGCGCCGCCAGGCCCACGAGCTTCGGGGCTTTTAAGGCCATGAACATCGCAAAGATACCCAGCACTGGCCCCAGAATCGGGTGGGTCGCCACGCCAAAGCCACTCATTAACCCGTGGGCAAACCCCAGGGTCATCGCCCAGATAATCGGGGTACTCAGCATCTCGACAAAGCGGAAGAACCAGACCCGGCTGTAGTTCCAGCCACCATTCCCGCTTGCCAGACTGAGCCCGATCAACGGCGACACAATCAGCATGATGTTCACCAGAACGATCCGCGCCAGCGCATGCAACGCCATTATCCCGAGCGTGCCCCAGTACACCAGGCAGAGCAATGCAATCGCAATACTGCTCCCCTGCGTCAGGCTTCCCCAGAACATGGTCACCGGGTCTAAGGGCAAGATGGCATCTAATCCCGTGCCAAACGCGATCACGGCCATCCGCTCCGCAACAATATTGGCGATTTTGATGCAGAGCCCCCCGATCACCCAGGCCAGTTGGATCGCCGCGGCCCCTTTCATCATCGCAACCACCAGATCCACGACCTCACCCAGATCGCTTCCGGCCAGGAGTAACAGCCCGCGATACAACATCAACAGGATGAGCAGGGTCATCGCCAGATCGCGCACAATAGCGTGTAACGCTTTGGGGCTACCAATGCCGGTGGCCCCGTCCCAGTCGACCGTGACCTGTTCCGGGGTTTGAAATAGAAATCCGAACACGGCCGTCCCGGACGAGTCCACACTCCCATCCATATTGACCACTTCCCCGCCCCCAAACCGTCCCAGCGTTTCAAACACGGACGCACTGGAAAACAGCACCCCCGACATGGATCCCAGCACCGAGTCAACCAGCCATTTGCCGGGATTGAGTTCCAGCGGCAACCATGCCAGCGCATTATTCGGATTGATCGGATCCGCCGCCAGTGGGGCCGCGCCGGGGCTGGCGAGCGGCTGATACCCGGCCTCCCCCCCCGTTCCGTCCTCCCAACCGCCGGTTCCGCCCACCCCGCTGCTCCCCGTTCCCGTTCCCGTTCCCGTTCCCCCGCCGCGCGCCGGCCGATAGTCGTCATCGGCAAATGGACTGCCGGCCGCGGCCGTCGAGGGCAGTGCCAGTGCCAGTGCTAGTCCGATCACCACCAACCCGATGCTGCTACCCATCGTCCATCGCATCCACGTCATCCCTCCCATTGCATCTTCTCCTTGTCACGCCCGCCCTGGACATCTATCACGCCCCGTTCCATGCCCCCTCCTTCGTCGGGGGTGCCTCATCCGCTCCCGCATCCCCGTCCGCTGCCGACCGCACCCCCACCACCACCGGCACCTCCGGCCACATCCAGGTTCCAGCCGCTGGTTGGCTACTGACCACCGTGTTGGGCCCGACCTGATCAAAGAGCGCCCCCAGATGGTCCCGACCCTGCGCATCGACCACGCCAATCGTCACCCCAACCCCGGCCAGCACCTGTTCGGCCGCTGCCAGATCCAGCCCCACAATATCCGGCATGCGCACCATGCCCGGCTCCGGCGGCGTAGCCACCGGGAGTGCTGAGGGGGGTATCGTCGGCATGATCGTGGGTGTTGCCGTCACCGCGGTGCCCTCCGCACCTGGTTCGACCGTCGCATCCGCTGCCGGCGGCAGCACCGGCCACTCGTTCGCCGGTATGCCCCACCATGCATAGATCCGGCGCAGCACGCCGGCAATATAGCGCGGAACATTGTTCTCAAAGGCCGGGGCATAGATTGGCACAATCTCCTCAACCGTGACCACGCCCCGCCCATTGATATACGCTTCGGCGATCAGCCGGTACCAATCCGCAATGCCGTCCTCCCAGGTTGGGTAGTCCCGCCAGCGCCCATAACAGGTTGGATATCCGGCACATTCAATATTGCCGATATTGTGCGTGGTTGTTCCATCCGGCTTGCGCCCCGACCAGCCCGGATCGGTTCCGGCCGTGCTCTCGGTGATGAAAAAGGAGAGCGCCACCGCATTGTCAATGCCATACTGCTCACTCAGCGCGACCCACACCGGCCCGCTCCCCTGCGCCGGCGAGTCATACTCCGCCAGGATGGCATCAACCTGCCCGGCGGATAATGAGGGCGCCCCGCGAACATCATGGCCCGCCCCGCGTGGGATCGCCTGATCAGCGGCGACCACCCGCACCGGCCGGCTGGCCCGGGTCGGTTGCCCGCCGGGGGCACGGATCGCCGCGCTGCGGGCGCTGCGACTCACGGGCGTGCGCGTCACCTGGGGCTGCTCCACCCGATACCGGATCGGTCGCTCCCTGCTGCTGGTCGCTGCTGTGGCGGTCATCGTCGCGGTTCTCGTGGCGGTTCTCGTGGCGGTTCTCGTGGCCCGCCGGGGTCGTTCCGTTGCCGTCAGGGTCGGCCACCGCGTAGCCGTCGCGCTCGGTTCCCCCGTTGCGGTCGGGGTGATGGTCGCGCCTGGCAGCAGCGCCGTGGCCGACCCGACCGCTCCCCCGGCCGCGCCGGCCCGCGCCGTCCCGCTGCGCCACCCGATCATCAGGCTGCCTCCCAGGATCATGATCAGCAGACATCCGCTCCCCAGCACCCAGGGTCCCGCCCCGGCCCATCCCTGCGTCCGGGTATACCAGGTCCAGCGCTGCCGTAGTGCTGCATATATGGTCAATAGATTCATAGATGTTTACCCTTCCACACCCACCGGGCCACCAGCTTTGCCCGTAGCTCTACCATAGCAGTCCGTGGTGCTGCTGATATCCGGCAGAAATCCCTACATCTGGGATGGTCACTGGCACGACTGTGGTCTATACACGGGGTGCGGTCCGAGCCAGGGGGCGTGTGGGGCGCCCCACGCGTCGCGGCCACCGCTTCATCGACGATGTCGTCGATGAAGCGGTGGCCGCGATACAGGAGCTATCCTCCGTCACGCCAGCGTGCCGTTGCTCCCAGCCAAACCGGAGCACGCTGGCGTGCGGCAGGACCGCTATCAGTTCATCCTGACGTCACCCTGGTGCGTGAGCACCGCCATGATCTGCACATCCGTACGCACCCCATCCAGCAGCCGCCCGATCCGTTCGTTTGTCGCTCGATCGCGGACACTCCGCCCCACCCGCTCAGCAAAGACCAGCAACCACTCCGGCGTATCCCATGCCTCCCCCGCTATCTCGTCGTCACGCAACGGGGCAAATGCATCGCACAGATCTCCGGTTTCATCCCTCCCCACATACGGAATCTCACCCAGATACAAGACCTCAAATGCATAGTCGAGGTAGCGCATGATCGGGTGATCATCCGACCAACTGAGCGGGTCCACCCGGCTGCCAAGCTTTATCGTCCCATCGTACGCCCGATAGAACGATCCCGGCTCAGCGTCGCCCGGCAGCATCGCCGTTTCCATGATCAGGTATGCTTTGAGCGCGTCCCACGTCACCGCCCGCCGCACGAATCTGCCGGCACAGGGCAAGAGGGGCAAAAACCGTTGTCGCTGCCACAAGGGGGTATCGCATACAGAATTCAAAACCATTTCGGCAAAGCGCACGGTCACCGCAAACCAGATATCCGCAGTCCTCTGGTTGAGCGCACCCGCTTCAGGCGTTTCCGGCAGCTTCCCGCCCCCCTGCATGCGTATCCCCATTTCATCGCGCCAGCCCTTCAACACCAGCGGAATAGCCGCCTCCACCCGACCGCCCGCGAGGGTCACGGCCACGTCTCGCTCCCATCCGGCGAGTTGGCACAGCCGCGTATATCCATCCCACACCCAGAAGGTATCCCCCCCCTCTACCAGATACAGGTACCCACCCAGATGATTGGCAATGATCCGTGCTCCCACCGTCATGCCGCCCTCGACCTCCAGGATCAGCGTCATTCCTGGTGTCGCCCATGCCAACCCCTCCTCAGCGACCTGCGCCCGCACCGCTCTCGTATCCATGCATGCCTTCTTTCCATGTTCGACCAGACTTCCTGGGTGACCACGGTTGCCTCGTTGTCCCGGATGGTCATGGTCCCCAGCGCCCATTCCTGGATCATTTCGGTATAAAACGGCCCATCCGGGTCAAGAAACGGCGCAATGATGGTGAACTCCAATGTTTCCGCCGCTTCGGTCTCTGCCGCATTATAGGCACGCAGCATGGCAATAATCGCCTCCTTGGCCGCCGCCTGCTCCGCACCGTCCGCCGCCACCGCGCCCGCTGTCCTATCTTCCTGCGAGCAACTCCCTTGGCGTCGGCTCACGCTCAGTTCTTGCGAATATCCTCCGACAGGATGGTTGCCAGGACCTTCTCGGGCTCCCGCAATTCCTCCAGGAATACGAGCATCCGCTCGTTCGTGATCCGATCGCCCATCCTATCGTCCATACCGAGGCCAAACAGCAGCAGCCACACCGGCACAGCCCACGCCTCCCCCTGCATCTCCTGGTCACTGAACCGTGCAAAGGCATCGCGCAGATCGGTTCCTATGTAATCTGTGCTCAGGTACGGGATCTTCTCCAGATACAAGACATCGAATGCGTGTCCGAGTTGCCGCATGATCGGGTGATCATCCGACCAGCGCAGCGGATCGATGGCGCCGGGAAGCTCTTCCGGGGCCTCACACGCCCGATAGAATGACGCCACCTCCGTCGCATCGTCTCCCTGCAGCAACTCGCGCTCCATGATCAGGTATGCTTTCAGCGCGTTCCAGCGCACGGTACGGAGCACGAACCGTGCGGCACATGGCAAGGGGATCGGAAAATGTTGTGGGCGAGCATACGGATGCTTCGGCTCAGACGGAGTATGCATCTCGGCAAAACGCAGGGCCAACGCAAACCAGATAGACTCGGTCACTGCTTCCACTTCCCTCGCTGCCGGCGGTTTCGCCATTGGCCCGCCCCCCTGCATGCCAATCCGTATCTCATCCCGCCAGCCCTCCAACACCAGCGGAATAGCCGCGTTCGGCCGCCCCGCCGCCAGGGCCGCGGCCACCTCCTCCTCCCAGTCGCCGAGTTGCCGTAGCCGCGTAGAGCCATCCCACAGCCAGTACGCCCACCCGCTCTGCAGATACATGTACCCACCCAGATGATTGGCAATGATCCGCGCCCGGACCTGCTCGCCGCTCTCGACCGCTATGACCAGCTCCGTTCCCGGTCCTGCCCATGTCAACCACCCATCCTCACCCGGCATCGCACCAACTGCTCTGCTATCCATCGTTTCTCCTGACATGTTCACTCACCCCCGTTTCTCCTCGCTGCCGTTTCAGTCGCGCCAGCACGCGCCCCACCAGCGCGTTGGTTGGTTGCACCTGGAGCGCCACCCCAGTGGTTCCCCTGATGCCACACATCCCTATTGCCTGCGCCTCCTCCTCGTCCCCGCGAATGATCGTGGTCCCGGCATTCTCCCGCATGAGCCAGTACCGCACTGGCTTCCACTGCGCGACCGCCCGCACCGCAGCACCACCTACCATCGCTCCCCCCATCGGGATCATGCCCGGCACCGCGTAGGTTCCCGTGATCTGCCCCGCGCGGAACGTCATGCCCGCCGAACCCCCGTTCGGGCGGATGATCAGGATGCGCCCGGACTGCCGCCGCTCCTGCATATCCCGGATCATCAATCCGAGTGACGCATCGCTCCCCCCGTATGGCGGTTCGAGCGCACGATTCGCACCATCCAGTGCGCCAAACACCCCCGCCAGCACCGGGTCAAACCGGCGACCCGCCTGCGCACCAATATATGCATGGGCAGCTTCCTCCGACCATGCCGCCCGATAGGGCCGGTCGCTGGTCAGCGCATCCCAGGTATCGACCACCGCCACGATCCGGGCTGCCAGGGGAATGGCATCGCCTGCCAATCCATCTGGGTAGCCCCGCCCATCCCAGCGCTCATGGTGGTACAGGATCGTCAGCATCACCGCATACAGCCCCCCATGCACAAGTGGCGCAAGCAGCAGCATGGCCAGCTGGGGATGCTGCCGCATCACCACCCACTCCTCTGCCGACAGCGGTCCCGGCTTGTACAGAATACTGTCAGGAACGCAGAGTTTCCCGATATCATGCAACCGGGACGCGGCGCGCACCGTTGTCAGCGCATGTCCCTGCATGCCCAGCACCCGCGCCAGATTTATCGCCATCGTCGCCACGCGCGTGGCATGGTCTCCGAACGTCGCCCGCTGCAGTGCATCCGTTTCCTGGCTGGTGCTGCCATCGTTCATCGTGCTCCCCATCCTCCACCGTCATTGCGCCCATCCCTGCCGGCTCGTCCTGCTTCATTTTCGCACGCATGTCGTGCAACAGTGTGCTTCAATGCCGGGTCCATCCGGTAGCGCTGCGACCAGCGCGCCGGCCCGCACATACCCCAACAGATCCCGGAATGCCAACCCTGCCATCACCAGCATCCCCGCATATATGCCGCTGATGACCAGAAATGCGCTCGGCATCACCGGCCCCATGCCGGCCAGTAACCCGATCATCCAGGCACCCCCACCTCCCAACCCCACCAGCATGCAGAGCATGCTCCGATATATCCGCCGCTCCGTGGTCGGTCCGGCTGTCTCCCATCCAACGACCGCACCTAACATCCACATCGCCAGCAGCGCCAGCCCCATGCCCATGATCACCATCAACTGCCGTTGTTCTTCCCAGCTCCATGGTCCGATCAGACTGACGAGCACCATCCCCCCAACGCCGCTCGCAATCATCCCCATACACGCCTGTCCGGCACTACGCCCATCCCGCCCCCTTCCCAGCATCGTGCTTCCTTTCCATGCTGCCTTACGCATCGCTATAGCTGCTCGACACAATCATCCACGTCTCCTCGCCCGCATCAAACCGCAGCGTATAGGTCACCCGCACCCGTGCGATCACTGGCGCAACCGCGCCCCGTTCCTGGTTCGACCAGACTTCCTGGGTCACCACGGTTGCCTCGTTGTCCCGGATCGTGATGGTCCCCAGCACCCACTCCTGCAGAATCGTGCTATGTGGGCGCAACGCGATGACGCGTTCCTGCATCGCCGTCTGGCGTTCGGCATAAAACGGCCCATCCGGGTCAAGAAACGGGGCAATGATGGCAAACTCCAATGTTTCCGCCGCTTCGGTCTCTGCCGTATTATAGGCACGCAGCATGGCAATAATCGCTGCCTCGGCCACCGCCGCTTCCGTCCCGGCCGCGTCCCCCGCCACCGCCGCCGGTAGCACCGCATCCCCGTTCTGCTCCATCCCTTCCGCCTGGCTGATCGCGTTCGCTGGTGCCGGTTCCTGCTCTGCCACCGGCGCACTGCCCCCGACCAGCATGATCCCGCCCAGGACCAGCACCATGACCAGCACCCCGATGATGATGATCCAGCGCGGCACGGTGCCGCGTTCCCCGATGACCCGGGTCAGTCCGCGCCCAATCACGCTCACTAGCCACTGCTCGACCCGCTTCCCCGCATCCGTTCCGTCATTCCCACCCCCGCGTTCTGCCCCATCCGCCTCCGGCGGCCCGGCTCCATCCGGGCCGCCCTGCCCCGCACCCAACCCGATCATCCCGTTACAGTGCGGACACACAATGGTGGTTACCGGCGCCGGTTGCGCCCCGTTATGCTGCTCTCCCATCTTCCCTGCTGCCCCTTTCGCTGCTCACGTCCTGGACCCGGAACGAATAGGACATATATAGGATCTCGATCCTATATATGTCCTATTCGTTCCCGCTGCCCTGCGCCACCGGACAGGTGCGGTCAAGGCTCCTCCCAACCGTCCGTGGCGTACATCCATACCGCGCCGCCAGTTCCTGTATCGGTGTCCCGGCATCGTATGCCGCCCGTACGTCCTGATCATCCACGGTGCGGTCTCTCCGCACCGCGCGTTGTAT
>JGI12109J20283_11359241_pt1 | contig 31970 bp, 28 predicted proteins | sample ElkSlonscriptome_12_FD_20283 | JGI IMG/M metagenome (IMG submission 20283)
CGCGCTGCTGGTCGCCTCGCCGGTGCTGATCTGGAACGCGCAGAACGAGTGGGTCTCGTTCGCCTTCCAGGGCGGGCGATCCGTGGAGAGCGCCGGCCTGCGGCCAGAGTGGCTGCTGCGCAGCCTGATCGGCCAGATGACATGGCTGCTGCCCTGGGTGTGGCTGCCGATGATTTGGGTGTTCGCGCGCGCCCTGGTGCGCGGCCCGAAGGCACCCTCGGACTGGTTCCTGGCCTGTCTGGCGGTCGGGCCGGTGGCCTTCTTCACCATCGTTGCCCTGTGGGCGCCCCTGGGGTTCCATTTCCACTGGCAGGCGCCGGGCTATCTGATGCTGTTCCCGCTGCTGGGACGGCTGGCGGACGGCGGGCTGGCGCGCCGGCCCCGCCTCACCGGAACGTGGCTGAACGGCTCGGTCGCCGTCACCGCCCTGGTGATCGCCGTGCTGGGCAGCCACATCGCCACCAACTGGATCGCCCGCGTCGTTCCTCTGGACAAGGATCCCACGCTGGAAGCGCTGGAATGGCGCGCCTTGCGCGACGACCTGAAAGCCGAAGGACTGCTGGACCGGCCGAACACCTTCGCCGCCGCCGTGCATTGGGTGGAAGGCGGCAAGGTCGACAGTGCGGTGGGCGGGGCGTTGCCGGTGGTGGTGCTGTCGGACGACCCGCGCAACCTTGCCTTCACGTTCGACCTGACACAGGCCGAGGGCTGGGACGTGCTGTTGATGGGCACGGACCGCCGACTGAAGGACCCGGCCGCGCGTTTCTCGCAAACATTCCGTGGGGATATCGATCTGATTGGCCGCTACAACCTGACTCGCGGCGGCGATGTGGTGATCGAGGACATCGGTGTATTCCTGGCCCACGGGTTCACGGTGCGCCATGACATTCGATTCGATGGGAGCGATCCCGAAAGCTATTTCGGCGCGGGCTGGGGTCCGACCGATGCGACGGCGGACGGGCGAGACATCGCGGGCGAGAGCGCCGTCCTTCACATCGACGTGGAGCCGTTGGTGCGGTACGGAGACCTGACCCTGCGGGCCCGGTCCACCACGGGCCAGCAGACCCTGTCCGTCACCTGGGAGGGACGGCCCGCCGGCCGGCTGGTCCTGCCCGAGGATGGGTCGCCTGTGGAGTTGAACGTTTCAGTGCCCAGTGAGCGGCGCGTGGGGCGGCGACAGGCGACCCTCACCCTGACCCCGGATCAGACCGGCGTGGCGGTCGAGGCCCTCAACCTTGCCCCCAAGGACGGCCCCGACTCCTGATCGCGCGCGACCGAAAAGACCAGGGCCACCGCAAACTACATCTCGTCCCGCAGGCGCCGGATCTCATCGCGGGGTAGTTCCGTTGCCGCCGCCACCTGATCATCGCTCAGGACACCCATGGCCAGCAGGTTGCGGGCGGTGCGACGCTTCGCTTCAGCGGTCGCCTCCTGCCGCCCCTGCTCGAGGCCCTGCTGGAGGCCCTGCTGGAGGCCCTGCTGAAGGCCTTTTTCAAGACCCTCACGCTTCGCTTCCTCGAACCACCCCTCGATCGTCTCCGCCAACATGCTATCGGCCTCCATGAAGTCGGTGATTCCGTCGACCTCCCGGATATGGGACTCCGGGACCTTACGCCGCAACAGGCGACGCACCCAGACGCTGAACGCACGGCGCAACGACTGGTGCGCCTCGTCCCGCAGCAGCCCGTCAAGCGCCTGCAGGACACGACGGATGTCCACCGGCCTGCGGCTGTGTTCCAGGCGAAACAGTGCGTCCGACAGGTTGCGCACAGGGTCGTCAGGGTGAACCGCCAACCGCGCTTCGTCCACCAGATGATACATCAGCCGCGGTTGAAACGAATGCAATCCCTTCGGTGGCGGCACGAAACAGTCGGCCACGTCCATCGCGGCCGTCCAAGCGGGCGCGCCGTTGTACAGAACGATGGGCAGGATGGGGGGCAGGCGGCCGTCCTGTGTCTGCTGGCGCCGGATCAGGTCCTGGGCCAGCAATCCCACGTACACCATGACGCGCACCGCCATCCACGGGTCGGGCGTGCTCTGGAATTCGAGCAACAGATACACCCAGAGCCACCGGTCGCGCAGACGCACGCGCCAGACCAGATCGTCGTGCCGCTCCTTTTCGCTGTCGCTGACGAAGCTGGATTTCTCGGGTGTCAGGGTCGAAAAGTCCGCCTCCCCGACCCACTCGCCGGGCACGAACCCCGTGATCAGGTCCCGCACCATCTCCGGGTGCGAGAACAGGAGCTTGTACCCCGTATCGTCCGTCGCCATGGATCCAGACCCGCCGCCCCTTCGGGTTCAGCCGTCACCCGTCCGCGGCGACCCACATGCGAAGGATGCTGTCGGGATCACTTACCTTGCCGTTGCGCGCGGCCGATCCGACCTTGATCTTGTCCACGGCGTCCATGCCGTCCACCACTTGGCCCCAGATCGTGTACTGGCCGTCCAGGTGAGGCACATCGGCGAGGCAGATGAAGAATTGGCTGTTGGCCGAGTTCGGCTCCTGGGTGCGCGCCATGGAACAGGTCCCGCGCCGGTGTTGTGCGACGCTCGGGTCCGAGAACTCGGCCTTCAGGTCCGGCAGATCCGAGCCGCCCATGCCGGTGCCTGTCGGATCACCGGTCTGGGCCATGAAGTCCTCGATGACCCGGTGGAACACCACGCCGTCGTAGAATCCCTGCCGCGTCAGGGTCTTGATGCGCTCCACATGATTCGGCGCCAGATCGGGGCGCAGCGCGATCGTGACCCGGCCGGCGGCCAGGTCCATGAACAGGGTGTTTTCGGGATCCAGGTCCCGTCCGGTATCGGCGGCCATGGGTCGTGCCTTTCCAGTCAGGGTGATGAGCGCGGCAGCCGCGGCGAACAGGCTCCGCCGTGACAGAACCAGGGAGAGGGGCCGGTGCGGTTCTCGGGTGTCTGTCATTGTGTCTCTCCGAACCTGGTCATCAGGCGTTGGTGGACGGTCGCCGTCACGAATGGGCGAATGTCACCCTTCAGGCGCCCGATCTCCTTGACGAAGCGCGAGGAGATGAAATGCGAGCGCTCGGAGGCCATCAGGAACACGGTCTCGACCGAGTTGTTCAACCGCGCATTCATGCCGGCCATCTGGAACTCGTACTCAAAGTCGGACACAGCGCGTAGCCCGCGAATGATCACCGATGCACGCATCTCGACCGCGAAGTTGATCAGCAAGGTTTCGAACGGGCGCACCTCAAGACGGGTCTCGCCGCCCAGGCCGAACTCCTGCATCGACTCGCGCACCATGGCGACCCGCTCGTCCAGCGAGAACATGGGTCCCTTGCCGGCGTTCACGGCAACGGCGACGATCAAGTGGTCGACCAGTCGGGTCGCCCGGCTGATGATGTCCAGGTGCCCGGTGGTCACCGGGTCGAACGTACCGGGATAGATCCCGACGTGTTTTTGCGCTGCCATGGACTGTGCGTTCCCCCTTGGCCTCGGCAGTGGGTTGCGTGCGACCGAGGCTCCCCAAGCGGATGGGAACCGTCACCAGCCGCCAAGCCTCCTAGCCGTCCCCCTGACTGGCGTCGCCGTCGTCGCCGCCGTTCTCATCACCATTGCCGCCGTCGGCCAACGCGGCCGGCAGGTGGGCGGCCGAGACGACCACTTCGTCATCCGCCGTGCGGAACAGACGCACGCCCAGCGTCTTGCGGCTGGCGATGCGCACGTCGTCCAACGGCATCCGGATCAGCTTGCCGGCGTTGGTGATCAGCATGATCTGGTCGTCCGCGCCCACCGGGAACGAGGCGACCACGTTGCCGTTGCGGACGGCGGTATCGATGTTGATGATGCCTTGCCCGCCCCGCCCCGTGACACGGTACTCGTAGGAGGATGTGCGCTTGCCGAACCCGTTCTCGGTCACGGTGAGGACGAACTCCTCCGCCTCGGCCATGCGGTCGAAATCCTCGTCGGTCAGCGCCCCGGGCTCCACCGCCTCGGCCTCCACGTCCGGCACGAGATCCGTGTCGGCGTCCTCGTCTTCCGGACGCCGCCGCACCTGGCTGGCCCGCTTCAGATAGGCCGCGCGGGTCGCCGGATCGTAGTCGGCGTGGCGCAGCATCCCCATCGAGATGACACGATCCCCCTTGGCCAGCCGGATCCCCCGCACACCCGTCGAGGTGCGGCCGGCGAACACCCGCACCTCGCCCACCGGGAAGCGGATGCACTTGCCGGCGTGCGTGGCCAACAGGACATCATCGCTTTCCGAGCAGGTTCGGACGGCGATGAGCGCGTCGCCCGGCTCCAGCTTCATGGCGATCTTGCCGTTGGCCATGATGTTGGTGAAGTCGGACAGCTTGTTGCGCCGCACCGACCCCGAGGCGGTGGCGAACATGACGTCCAGGTCGCCCCAGGTGGCCTCGTCCTCCGGCAGGTCCATCACGGTCGAGATGGTCTCGCCCTCGCCCAGCGGCAGCAGGTTGACCATGGCCTTGCCGCGCGCCTGCGGGGTCCCCAGCGGCAACCGGTGTACCTTCAGCTTGTAGACGATGCCGGCCGAGGAGAAGAACAACAGCGGCGTATGCGTGTTGGCGACGAACACGCTGGTCACGAAATCCTCGTCGCGCATGGCCATGCCGGCGCGGCCCTTGCCGCCGCGCCGCTGCGCCCGGTAGGTGGAGAGCGGCACCCGCTTGATGTAGCCGGTGCTGGTGACCGTGACCACCATGTCCTCGCGGGCGATCAGGCTTTCGTCATCGACCTCGAACTCGACGTCCTGCAGTTCGGTTCGGCGCGGCGTGGCGAACGCCTCGCGCACCTCCGCCAACTCGCCGCGCATGACGGCGAACAGCTTGTCGCGCGACCCCAGGATGGCGAGGTATTCCTCGATTCGAGCGCCGATCTCGCGCAGTTCCTCCTGGATCTTCTCGCGCTCCAGCCCGGTCAGGCGGTGCAGGCGCAAATCCAGGATCGCGCGGGCCTGCGTTTCCGACAGGTGATAGCGGCCGTCCTCGACGCCGCGCCCCGGCTCATCGATCAACGCGATCATCGGCGCCACCTCGCCGACCGGCCACGCCTCGGCCATGAGACGTTCCCGCGCGGTCTGCGGATCGGGGGCGTTGCGGATCATCTCCACCACCCGGTCGACGTTGACCACGGCGATGGCCAAACCGACCAGCACGTGGGCGCGATCGCGGGCCTTGTTGAGTTCGAAAATGGTCCGCCGGCGGATGACCTCTTCACGAAACGCGAGAAACGCCGTCAGAATCTCCCGCAGGGTCAGCATTCTCGGCCGGCCCTGATCCAGCGCCAGCATGTTGACGCCGAACGTCGTCTGCAGCGCCGTGAATCGATAGAGCTGGTTCAACACCACGTCGGCCACCGCATCACGCTTGACCTCGATCACCACCCGCACGCCGCGCCGGTCGGACTCGTCGCGGATGTCCGAGATGCCTTCCAGCTTCTTGTCGCGCACCATCTCGGCCATGCGTTCGATCATGGCCGCCTTGTTGACCTGATAGGGCATCTCGCTGACGACGATGGCCTCGCGGTCGCGCGACATGGATTCGATCTCGCAGCGCGCGCGCATGACGATACTGCCGCGCCCGGTCAGGTACGCCGACCGAATGCCCGCCTTACCCATCACCAGTCCGCCGGTCGGGAAGTCCGGACCTGGAATGATCTCCAGCAGGTCCTCGGCCGGCAGATCGGGGGTGTCGATCAGCGCCAGGCAGGCGTCGATCACCTCGCCCAGATTGTGCGGCGGCAGGTTGGTGGCCATGCCCACGGCGATGCCACCGGCGCCGTTGACCAGCAGGTTGGGGAAGCGTGCCGGCAGCACCACCGGCTCGACCGAGTTCTCGTCGTAGTTCGGCTGGAAATCGACCGTGTCCTTGTCGATGTCCTCCAGCAGCGCGTGCGCGGCCTTGGACAGCCGGGCCTCGGTGTAACGCATGGCCGCCGGCTTGTCGCCGTCCATGGAGCCGAAGTTGCCCTGGCCGTCGATCAGCTTCAGGCGCATGGAAAAGTCCTGCGCCATGCGCACCATGGCATCGTAAATGGCCGAGTCCCCGTGCGGGTGATACTGGCCCATGACGTCGCCGACGATGCGGGCGGACTTCCGGAACGGCTTGTTATGCGTGTAGCCGTTCTCGTTCATGGCATACAGGATGCGCCGGTGCACGGGTTTCAATCCGTCGCGCACGTCTGGGAGCGCGCGGCTGACGATCACGCTCATGGCGTAATCGAGGTAACTGCGCCGCATCTCGTCTTCGATGGTGACGGGCGAGATGTCGGACTCGGAGGGCCTGTCAGGAGGTGTGGTCACGGGTTGGGTTCGCCGATCGGAAGGCGGTCTCGGACAGCGTGGGCGGGCAAGGGCGCGGCCACGGGTCCGAATACCGCAGACATAAAAACAACCGCCGTGCCCGGGATCGCGTCCCAGAGCACGGGGCGGCAAAGGACGGGGATGTTAGCAAACGCAGCAGGGCGCGGCAACGCGGGGGTCGATCAGCACGTCTACGTCTCTTGGCCCCGGCGATGCGTGCCGGCGACCAGCGTAAGGTTTCAAAAACGCGAAGACCCACGTCCGTTCAACCAGACTAACGAGTACAAGCGGACGCCATGCCTGAAACGGCGAACCCGGCCCCACGGCTTCAACTGACTGCGAACAAAGATTGAACGGATCAAAAAAACGCAGCCGCTTAGTTAACCAAGTGGTTATAGGAATGCGCCGTTCGTCCACGTCCCTTAAATCACGGTTGAATGAGGACGCGGAAACCATTGTATTGTTTTCTTAGGCGGGCGCTTCCATAAGCGCGTAAAAACCAACCCCTTCATCTCGGTAGATTGGCAAATTCTCTATCACAGTCTCTCGTTCTTCCGGAGAAATCGTGAAGAAGTGACCACCTGTCATTGTATTATAGAACCTGTATACAGGCACAACACCCTCAACTGTCTCAGCTTCGAAAGCGCTGAAACCCGCCCCTTCGTACCGATACAACGGGAGATTATCGATAACAAAGTTCTTTTCCTCTTCTGATATAGTAAAAAAGTGTCCGCCGATTTCCGTGTTGTAGAAACGATAAACCTCTGACGCACCGCCACTACCATCTTGATCCGCAACAGAAGCATCAAAAGCAAAAAACCCAGCACCTTCATATTGATAGTTTGTATTCTGCAATACATTATTTCTTTCTTGTGTACTGAACGTGAAAAAGTGACCTCCAGTTTCCTTGTTAAAGAATCGGAAGACATCGGAGGCATTACTTTCCTCTCGAACGGAAAACCCGACACCATCGGCCCCGTTCGCAGTGCCGAAATCAAAATCTCGCTCGAACAACACTGTCAAAGTATTTTGATCAAGTATGTAAACGTCATCGCTGTCAAAAGCGACAATCTCGTTGTCTATAGTTTTACCGAGGCCGAAAACGCTGGATGCTGGGAGCGCGCCCACTTCTATTGTTTGCCGAGAATCAGGATCATACTCAATGAGGGTGTCTTGTGATGCCGTATCTAGCGATCCATAAATACGACCATCTACCTCGACAATATCCCCCGAGAAACGACTAGAGACCGTCGCGAGGTCTGTAAATTCGCCCGTGTCGGGAGAATATTCAATCAAGGACGTGCCGCCTCCGATGTAAAAGGTACCATCGTCAGCAATCTCAAGGGAGTTAAATTGAAAACCCGGAAGCTCCATTACCGATCCACGGGCGCCTGTTTCGCGATTAACCGTAAAAATCTCCCCGAAACCAAGCCCCCATATCTGCCCTTCGTTATCGACGGCAATGTCAGTCATTGTGTTTCCAGGAGAATAAACGACAAACGACTGAAATCCCCCGGGAATATTCACAACATAAATTCGATTACTGCTACTTACAACAAGAAGCTCAATACCTTGTGACATGGTTTTTCTCCCCGACTCGGCGACACGCGCAAGACGACTGCAACACTGTTATTTGAACACCGTTACTTGGCGACCATCATGCTGCTCCCAATGGCCACTAAGCGGATGGCCCCAACGCCCAGATGAATCCGATTGTTATACCAACGATAGCCGAACATACCTTATCAGAAAAGTCAAGAAATGGGCGTCTGTTACCGAACATGGAGAATGCCCCTCATCCAAGCTGGATGGGCGCCGTACTGCCGCTCAGAGTCGTTTTCACCTTGTTTGGCCAACCCAACTCTAGCCAGAGCTGCGCGCCCCTTCTGGATGCCCGCGCCAAACCTAAAAGCTTGAAATGAAACAAGGTCGGAACAGGTGTTTGCGGCTGGTAGACGTTCGCCTACGTGCCTCACGGCCGCCAGACGTCGAACATCATCAGTCGCCCGGGCGTCGGTCTTGGCGGTGTTCGATCACCTCGATCGTGACAAGGATCCTGGCGGTAAGGGCTCCGGATAGGGCGTGTTAGGACTCCGGCCCCGGCCGCTCGCCCCTGCGGTAGGGGCCGAACGCCGCCAGCGTGGCCATGTCCTGATCGACCATCATGCGCTCGTGCTCGACGAAGCGGGCCACAGCCTCGCGGAATCCCGGATCGGTGATCCAGTGCAGGCTGTGCGTGGCGCGCGGCAGGTAGCCGCGCTGCACCTTGTGCTCGCCCTGGGCACCGGCCTCGACCCAGCGCAGACCGCGGTCGATCGCGACATCCATGGCACGGTAGTAGCACGCTTCGAAGTGCAGGAACCGAAAGTCGTCGACACAGCCCCAGTTGCGACCGTACAGGGCATCGCCGCCCCACAGGTTGAGCGCGCCGCAGACGTCGCGGCCGGTGGCGTCTTCGGTTCCCAGCACCAGAACCACCCGATCGGCCAGGCGCTCGCCCAACAGGTGGAAAAATCCGCGCGTCAGGTAGGGCTGGCCCCATTTGCGGTCGGCCGTCGTCCTGTAGAAGCGGAAGAACGCGTCCCAGTGCCGCATTCGCAGATCGCCGCCGGTCAGGACCCGCAGCGTCACGCCCTGGGTGTTGGCCTTGTCGCGCTCCTTGCGGATGGCCTTGCGCTTGCGCGAGGCCAGCGTGTCGAGAAAGTCCTGGAAATCGCGGTAGCCCGGGTTCTCCCAGTGGTATTGCTGGCCCTGGCGGCGCAGAAAGCCCATGTCCTGCCCCAGATCGGTCTCGCCCTCCGTGGGAAAGGTGATATGGACGCTCGACAGCCCGATCTGGTCGGCCAGCTCGACCATGGCCACCAGCAGCGCACGACGCAGCGACTCCGGGTCGGGCGCGTCAGGACGCACAAGCAGGCGCGGCCCGGTGACCGGCGTGAACGGCACCGCGCCCTGAAGCTTGGGATAATACTGCCCGCCGGCCTGATGCCAGGCGTTGGCCCAGCTCCAGTCGAACACGTACTCGCCGTAGGAGTGGCTCTTGAGGTACAGGGGCGCGACCGCCAACGGCCGCCCCTGGCCGTCACGAATCAGCAGGTGCTGCGGCCGCCAGCCGGTACCCGGCCCGACAGAACCCGAGTCCTCCAGCGCCGACAGAAAGGCATGGCTTACAAAGGGATTCTCCGGGCCGGCGCAGGCATCCCAGTCGGCCGCGTCCACGCGCGACAGGGCGGGCAGAACGGCGACGCTGTAGGACGGCGTCTCGGTGTCGCAGGGGGCGGTGTCGTGGGGGGTCATGGCCTCGCGGACCCTGTCTGCGGATGGGATCTCCGCGTCAGCATGTGGGCGCGATGCCGTCGGACACCAAGGGCGGGACAGGCGACGGACCGAGTGCTTTTACCAGTCGTACTGCTGCGTTACCTCGACCATCGCGTCCACCTCCACCGGCACCCCCAGGGGCAGCGACGCGCAGCCAACGGCGGCGCGGGCGTGGCGGCCCGCCTCGCCGAACACCTCGCCGATCAGGTCCGACACCCCGTTGGCGACCTTCGGGTGATCGGTGAACTCCGGCGTCGCGGCCACGAACACGCCCAGGCGGAGGATCCGCGTGACCCGTTCGAGGTCGCCGTCGCACACGGCCTTTAGTTGGGCGATCAGGTTGATCCCGCACAGGCGGGCGGCGGCCTGGCCATCCTCCAGCGACAGGTCACGGCCCATCAGCCCGGTGAAGGCCGGCTTTCCGCCGGACAGCGGGATCTGGCCCGACACCACGACCAGCGACCCTGTACGGACGGCGGGCACGTAGTTGGCCACCGGGGCGACGGCCTCCGGCAACATGATCCCCAGGGCGGTCAAACGGGCCTCAATCTGTCCAGCCATGAAAATCCCTTCCCTTTCCGGGGCTGCTGTGTGGTAGGTGAAGCGCCCGCGCCGGGCCGTGAGGCCGGCGCCCGTTCGCTCGTCCACAGACTTGGGGATCCGTCCATCGTGAGCAAGCTCTCTCTGCCCAAGGACAAGATCAAGGTCCTGCTGCTGGAGAACGTCCACCAGAACGCCGTCGATTACCTCAGGCGGCAGGGGTACACGAATGTGGACCACCTGCGGACGGCGCTGTCCGGCGACGCGCTGAAAAGCGCTCTGGCCGACACGCACATCCTGGGGATCCGCTCGCGCACTCGTGTGACGGCTGACGTGCTGGCGGCGGCCGAAAAGCTGATGGCCGTCGGCTGCTTCTCGATCGGCACCGACCAGGTGGACCTGGACGCGGCCAAGCGGCAGGGCATCCCGGTCTTCAACGCGCCATATTCCAACACCCGCTCGGTGGCCGAGCTTGTGCTGGGCGAGATCATCTGCCTGTTCCGGGGCACGTTCCCCAAGGCCTGGGCGGCGCACGAGGGCGGCTGGCAGAAGTCGGCCGAGGGCAGCCACGAGGTACGCGGCAAGACGCTGGGCATTGTCGGCTACGGCCATATCGGCTCGCAGTTGTCGGTGCTGGCCGAGGCGCTGGGGATGAAGGTCGTCTTCTATGACATCGTCGAGAAGCTGGCGATCGGCAACGCCACCGCCCTGCCGACCCTGGACGCGCTGCTGGAGGCGTCGGACGTTGTCAGCCTGCATGTGCCGTCGTCGCCCCTGACGCGCGACATGATCGGCGGGCGTGAACTCGGCCTGATGAAGAGCGGATCGTTCCTGGTCAACGCCGCGCGCGGCGAGGTGGTCGACATTGAGGCCCTGGCCAATGCCATCCGCACCGGGCATCTGTCCGGCGCGGCGGTGGACGTGTTCCCGAAGGAACCAAAGGGCGGCAACGACATCTTCGAATCGCCGTTGCGCGGCCTGCGCAACGTGATCCTGACGCCGCACGTGGGCGGCTCGACCGAGGAGGCCCAGGCCAACATCGGCACCGAGGTGGCCGAGAAGCTGGTCAAGTACTCCGACAACGGCTCGACGGCCGGCGCCGTCAACTTCGTCGAGGTGTCGCTGCCGAGCCAGGAGAACGTCAGCCGCTTCCTGCACATCCACAAGAACGTGCCGGGCGTGCTCAGCGCCATCAACGAGATTTTCTCGTCGCGGGACATCAACATCGCCGGCGAATACCTGCGCACGGACAGCGACGTCGGCTATGTGGTGGTGGACGTGGACAAGGAAATCGAGGCCGGCATGGGCATCCGCAAGGCCCTTGCGGCCATTCCGGGCACCATCCGCACGCGGTTCCTGCTGTAGGAGCGCCGCCACGCATGTTCGACCTGACCGCCTGGCTGGCCTTTGTCGCCGCCTCCGCTCTGATCGTGATCGTTCCTGGTCCAACCGTGACCGTGATCATCGCCAACAGCCTGCGCGCCGGTCCCATGGCCGGGCTGATGAACGTGGCCGGGACGCAGGCCGGCCTGCTGCTGATGGTCGGCGTGCTGGCCGCCGGGCTGGAGACGATCGTCACCCAGGCCGGGGCGGTGTTCGACGTGCTGCGGCTGATCGGCGCGGCGTATCTGGTGTGGCTGGGGGTTAAGATGTGGCGCTCGGACGGCCGGCTGGGGCAGGCCGAGGCCGGGACGGCGCGCAGCCACGGCAGCTACGCCTGGCAGGGGTTCCTGGTGATCTGGTCGAACCCCAAGGCGCTGCTGTTCTTCGGCGCCTTCATCCCACAGTTCGTCAGCCCGGAGGGCAGCGCGGCCCTGCAGGTCGTGCTGCTGGGCCTGACCTTCATGGTGGTGGCGCTGGTGCTGGACGGCGCCTACGCGGTCGCCGCCGGCAAGACCGGGGCGCTGCTGTCGCGCCGCAACGTGCGCTGGCTGGAGCGGATTTCCGGGTCGTTCCTCATCGGCGGCGGGATCTGGCTGGCGTTGAGCCGCCGGGCGGCGTGATCTTGTGTGAGGGCGAACCGGTTCGGACTCTAAATCCGGGTCGGGGTCGTCGCCGCAAAGGCAAGGATCGAACGCCCGCGGCGAAGTGATCCGTCTTTGCGAGCTTTGCGAACCCCCGACTGGCGACGAGAGGTCGCGAGGGACGTGGTCTGCCCAAGGGGCAAACTGAGATAATACCCGCCGTCAGCGCCCCAAAATGCGGGCCTGCTCCTCGGACAGGGCCAGCACACGGGCCGTGAATCGTCCGGACCGGCGATTGGAAGCCGAGACCATGAGCTCAATGGGCTCCTGGGCGGGCGTGGGGTCGAGGTCCTCGGCGGCGGCGCCGTCGACCAGGTCCAGGGTGGCGCGTTGTCCCTTGACCGGCAACGGGGCGCGTTCGCCGGCGAAGGGCGCGACGGCCACGGCACCGGCGATTTCGGCGGCATCGTCCGGGGACACGGTGACAAGACACGGGATCCCGTTCAGACGGGCCCGCACGGGACGCGCCGCGCGCGTGTCGCTATCGGTGTTGTCGTGGAGCGTTCCGTTTTCGTCCTGGCCCCGATCCGCGTCACGGGCGCCAGCGATGTAAGTGACCGCATCCATGGCGCTTGCCTCCCCCCTATGCCCTACATAAAACCCCGTTCGATTCGGCGGCGCGGCCGCCTCCGCGCCGCGCTGATGGCCCGGCACACGGCGCCCCCGAGGTGGTCAGGCGGCGGCCGAGGTCGACTGCCCATGGGGCAGGCCCGGCGGCGTCGCGTCGACCGCGAACAACTCGATCACGTGCGCCTGTTCCAGCATCGCCCGCACGGCCGGCCCCACGGCGCGCAGTCGAAGGGTGCAAGCCTGCTGTTCGGCGACTTCCTGTCCCATGAGCAACATCCCGATGCCACTGGAATCGATAAAGGGAACGTCGGCAAGGTCAAGCACGTAGCTCTGCGCCGCTGTCGCGCGCAGATCCTCAAGAAGCGTATTGAATCGGTCAAAGGCGGTATGCGTCAGCGCCCCCGAGAGGTGCACGACCGCCGTCCCCTCCTCGTGTATGTCATTCATGCGGATACCCCTCTCCCCACACGGTGCCGGTGATCGGGTTTCCTCCCCCTCCGGTCGGGTCCAGCCTTTGTATGGGTGGCTTGGCTTCCTTGATGACCGGTGTGCACGCCGTCCCGCAACGTGTTCATTCGTTATATGACATTCTCGAAGGAACGTACACTCCTTCGAAAGAAGGAGTTGCAAAAATATCGGCGAAGTCAGGGCGGCCATGGCCGATGGCCCTGGCACTCTGGTGTAGTTTGCGCCAAGACTTGTTACGAAATAGTTACGAGCTTTGCGGGTGCAAAACGATCAGGACGCCGCTGCCGACTTGCGGGCTTTTCCCTTACTCGGTGTCGTGCCACTCTTGCCAGACGCCTTATTGTTGACCGAGTTTGAAGCGGATGTGCCGGCGTCGGACTTACGGCTTTTCGCGCTCGTCCGGCCTGCGGTCTTGGGTTTTGTCGCGGACTCCGACCCGCCGGCCGCCGTTTTGGCGCCGTCCTTCTCGGCCTTGAGGCGGATCAGTTCGATCGCCCGGTCCAGGGTCAAGTCGTCCAGGTTCTCGCGGTCGGCTTTCGGCACGGTAGCGCGGGCCTTGCCGTGCTCGACATAGGGGCCGAATCGACCGTCCTTCAGCACCACCGGCTTGCCGTCGGTGGGGTGGTTGCCGAGCGATCGCGACGCCATCCGGGTGCGCCCGCCGCCCTGCTGGGCCAACAGGTCCACGGCGCGGTTCAGGCCGATGGTCAGGACGAGCAACGGATCATCGTCCTTCGGCAGGGACTTGTAGGCGTCGCCGTGTTTCAGATAGGGGCCGAATCGGCCCAGGCCGGCCTGGATCATCGTGCCGTGGTCCGGATGCGTCCCGACCTCGCGCGGCAACGCGAGCAAACCGAGCGCCACCTGCAGATCAACGCGGGCGGCCTCGAGTCCCTGCGGCAGGGAGGCGCGCGGCGGTTTCGGCCCCATCTTCGGTTTGCCGGTCTTGGTCTCGCCGATCTGTTCCTGTTCGCCCAACTGGACGTACAGGCCGTACGGCCCCTTGCGCAGCGTGACCATCTTGCCCGTCTCGGGATCGGTGCCCAATTCGCGCGGGCCGCCGGCCAGGTCCTCGGCACCGCCGTCGTCATTCGCAGTGGCGACAAGCTGGCGCGTGTAGCGGCACGCCGGATAGTTCGAGCAGCCGATAAACGCCCCGAACTTGCCGAGACGCAGCCCGAGGCGCCCGTCGCCGCATTTCGGGCAGGCGCGGGGATCGGGGCCACCGTCCTCTTCCGGAAACAGGTGCGGTCCAAGCTCCTCGTCGAGCGCGTCGAGCACGTGCGAGACCCGCAGGTCCTTGATCTCGTCGACCGCCGCCTTGAACTCGGTCCAGAAGTCGCGCAGGACCGTGCGATACCCCAGCGCACCGGCGGAAATCTCGTCCAGCTTGTTTTCCAGGTCGGCGGTGAACGAGTACTCCACGTAGCGGGCGAAGAAGTTCTCCAGGAACGCGGTGACGATCCGCCCCCGGTCCTCGGGCACGAATCGACGGCTGTCCAGTTTCACGTAGTCGCGGTCCTGCAACACCGACAGGATGCTGGCGTAGGTGGAGGGCCGGCCGATGCCCAGTTCCTCCATCTTCTTGACCAGGCTGGCCTCGGTGAAGCGCGGCGGCGGCTGGGTGAAGTGCTGCTCCGGCTTCACCTCGCGCCGGTCGACGGCGTCGCCTTCGCGCAGCGGCGGCAGCAGGCGGTTGGAGTCGTCATCGCCCTCGGCCGAATCGTCCCGGTCCTCGAAATAGACCTTCAGGAAGCCGTCGAAGGTGATGACGGAGCCGGTCGCCCTCAGCACCGCGCGCCCGTCGGCCGCCGTCAGGTCGACCGAGACCTGGTCCAGTTCCGCGCTGGCCATCTGGCTGGCGACGGTGCGTTTCCAGATCAGCTCGTAGAGCGCCAATTGTTCCTTATTGAGATACGGGGCCACCATGGCCGGCGTGCGGCCGGGATCGGTGGGGCGGATGGCCTCGTGCGCCTCCTGGGCGTTCTTGGCCTTGGTCTTGTAGACCCGGGGGGCCTCCGGAACATAGCGCCCGCCGAAGTCCCGCTCGATGGTCGCGCGGGTGGCGTGGATGGCCTCTGGCGCCATCTGCACGCCGTCGGTCCGCATGTAGGTGATCAGGCCGACGGTTTCCCCGCCCAGGGTGATGCCCTCGTACAGCCGTTGCGCCACGCTCATGGTGCGCGACGCGGAGAAGTACAGCTTGCGCGAGGCTTCCTGTTGCAACGTCGACGTGGTGAACGGCGGGGACGGGTGCCGTTTGACGGTCTTGCGTTCGACCTTGCCGACCGAGAAAGTCGTGCCCGTGATGGCGGCCACGGCGGCGTCGGCGGCGGCCTTGTCGGGCAGCCCGAACTTGTCCAGCTTCTTGCCGTCCAGATGCGTCAGGCGGCCGGTGAAGGTCTGCCCGCCGCCCTGGCCCCCCTGGCCCCCCCCCTGGCCCGTGGTGGCCATCAGGGCTTCCACGGTCCAGTACTCGCGGGCCTTGAACCGCTCGATCTCCGCCTCGCGGTCGCAGATCAGGCGCAGCGCCACCGACTGCACACGGCCGGCCGAGCGGCTGCCCGGCAGCTTGCGCCACAGCACGGGCGACAGGGTGAACCCCACCAGGTAATCCAACGCGCGCCGCGCCAGATAGGCCTCGATCAGTTCCTGGTGCAGATCGCGCGGGGCCGCCATCGCATCGGCGACGGCGGCCTTGGTGATGGCGTTGAAGGTGATGCGGTGCACAGGCTTGCCGGCCAGGGCCTTGCGCTGCGCCAGCACGTCGCGCACGTGCCACGAAATGGCCTCCCCCTCGCGGTCGGGGTCGGTGGCCAGATAGAGGGCGTCGGCCTTGCGCACCGCCTCGGTGATCTCGCGCAGGTGCTTTTCAGACCTCTGGTCCACCTCCCACTTCATGGCGAAGTCCTGCTCGGGATCCACCGATCCGTCCTTCGCCGGCAGGTCGCGGACATGGCCGAACGACGCCAGGACCTTGAAGTCGTCTCCAAGGTACTTGTTGATGGTCTTGGCCTTCGCCGGGGATTCAACAACCACAACGCGCATGAGCAACGGACGCCTTTCGTCCTGTCCGAAAGCCAACCGCTCCGCCCGGGGCGGCTCCAGGCCGCCGGTCAGAGCGTCGTCAACAGCGCCACCCGCCCTCCGGGCAGGCGTTCGAGCCGGCCTGCCAGCTCCAGTTCGAGGAGGACGGTCGCCACGACAGCTACGGACAATTGGCAGCCGCGAACGAGTTCGTCAACCGTCACCGGCGCCGGACCGAGCGCTTCCACCAAGCACGCGCGGGCCGCGTCGACCTCGGCCTCGGAGGCAGCGGGAGCCGCGCCGGCCCGGAATTCCGCCGCCTCGGGCTCGGCGAGCGGGGCGTGCAGCAGATCGGCGAGGCCGCGCAAAACATCCTCGGCGGTCTCGGTCAGGATGGCGCCGTCGCGCAGCAGGCTGTTGGGGCCGGCGGCGCGGCCGTCCAGGGGCGAGCCGGGAACGGCGAACACCTCACGGCCCTGTTCGCCAGCCAGGCGGGCGGTGATCAGCGAGCCCGAGCGGGCCGCCGCCTCGACCACCACCACCCCCAGCGCCATGCCGGAGATGATGCGGTTACGGCGCGGGAAGTGGCGGGCCTGCGGCGCCTCGCCCAGGGGCATTTCCGACACCACCAGGCCCTGCTCGACGAGGGCCTCGTACAGGCCCTCGTTCTCGGGCGGGTAGATGATGTCCACGCCGCCGGCCAGCACCGCCGCCGTCCCGCCCGCCAGCGCGCCCTGGTGGGCGGCGGTATCGATTCCCCGCGCCAGGCCGGAGATCACCAGCAGGTCGGCGCGGGCCAGGTCCTGGGCCAGACGGTGCGCCAGCTTGCGCCCGTTGAGCGAGGCATTGCGGGCGCCGACGATGGCCACGGCCGGCCGCTCCAGCAGGCCGACATGACCGCGCGCGAACAGCACGGGCGGACTGTCCTCCACAGCCGCCAGGGCGCGGGGATAGGGCGGCTCGCCATGGGCCAGGACCGTGACGCCGGCCTTGTGCAAGGCCGTCAGCTCCCGCTCGGCGGCCGCCTTGGAGCAGATGCGCAGAGGCTTGCCGCGCCCGCCCCGACGGGCCAGCGCCGGCAGAGCATCCAGCGCCGCTTCGGCGGTGCCGTATTGTTTCAACAGCCGGTGGAACGTGATCGGCCCCACGTTCTCGCTGCGGATCAGGCGCAGCCGGTCGCGGAGTTCGGAGTCGGTCAGAGGCATCGTTCAGGTGGAGGCCGGCGGGGAAAGAGAGGAAAGAAGCGTGCACCATGCCCCAGGGACAACCAAACAGCAACCACAATTGCCACGATGCCGGCAACTCCGTGACCGGCCCTGGCTTGGTCCGCTCGATCCGCCGCGATCACCGCGATCGGAACGCCGTCTGGGTCCTGCGATCCACAGAAGCCTCATGGTCCCGACCCAATCGTGGCCCTCAAAACGGAATATCGTCCTCCGGATCGCCGCCACCACGGCCGGGGCCGGGCGCCGGGCTGGAGTCCCAGCCTCCACCGCCACCGCCGTACCCGCCGCCATCGGGCGGCCCGGGGTCGTAGCCGCCCCCTGCCCCGCCGTTGCTCATGCCACCGCCCCCGCCGCCGCGCGGCGGGTCCAGCATGGTCATCTCGGCGCCGGGGCCTTGCAGCACCACCTCGGTCGTGTAGCGATCCTGGCCCGACTGGTCCTGCCACTTGCGGGTCTGTAGAGAACCGCAGAGGTACACCTTCGATCCCTTGCGCAGGTAGCGTTCGCAGATATCGGCCAGCGGGCCGAACACCGCCACGCGGTGCCATTCCGTCCGCTCGCGCTTCTCCCCAGTCTGGCGATCCTTCCACGAATCGGTGGTGGCGACGTTCAGGTTGGCGACCTTGCCCCCGTTCTGGAACGTGCGGCACTCGGGATCGCGGCCCAGGTTGCCGATGAGAATGACCTTGTTGACGCTGCCTGCCATGGGGAACTCCGGTGTCTGGACCAATCATGTTGAGCATGACAGCCGCCCCTCGCGGGACCGCGCGAGGACGACCCGCCCCGCACTCTATCCGCCCCCCGATCCGGAAGGAAGCCCGCACCGAGCCCGCACGATCGCCCTGGAAACGCCATGATGGTTCGTCCTGATGACGCCTCGCGAACGATCGTTCCGGCATTGCCAGGATACGCGACGCTTTCCTATTCTGCGGGCGCGCACCATATCGATCCGGGCGCGCCCCGGGACCACGCGGCGCCCAAAACACCAATCACACCACTCCACCATTTTGGGGGAAAGACCATCATGACGACGCGTACGTTCACCATCGCCGGCCTTGCCACGGCGACCGCCATCGCCCTCGGCTCCGCCGCCCAGGCGCAGGAGATGAAGATCGGGGCCATCATCCCGATGACCGGCGACCTGCAGGCCTATGGCCAAACCACCCTGAACGGCGTCCGCCTGGCGGAGAAGGAAATCAATGCCGCCGGCGGCGACATCACCATCGTCGTCGGCGACACCCAGACCGCCCCGCAGTCCGGCGTGGACGCGGCCCAGAAGCTGGTCTCGGTCGAGAAGGTCAGCGGCATGGTCGGCGCCCTGTCCTCCGGCGTCACGATCCCCATCGCCCAGTCGGTCTCCGCCGTGGTCGGCGTGCCGCAGATCTCCGGCGCCTCCACCTCGCCGGTGATCACCAATCTGGAGGACAACGACTTCCTGTTCCGCACCGTACCGTCCGACGCCGGCCAGGGCGTGGCGCTGGCGCAGGTGACGAAGGAGCGCGGCATCGACACCGCCGCCATCATGTACGTCAACAACGACTACGGTAAGGGCCTGGCCGACTCCTTCGAAAGCGCGTTCGAGCAAATGGGCGGCACCGTGACCCAGTCGGTCGGCTTTGAGAAGAACCAGTCGTCCTACCGTGGCGAGTTGCAGAACGCGGCGGACGGCGACGCCAGCCACCTGGTGCTGATCGCCTATCCGGAAAGCGGCCAGACCATCCTGCGTCAGGCGCTGGAAGGCGGCACCTTCAGCCAGTTCATCTTCACCGACGGCCTCAAGGCCCCCGAGCTGGTTGACGCGCTGGGCGCCCAGTACCTGAACGGCACCTTCGGCACCACGGCCAAGGCGCTGGAGAGCGATGGCGGCAAGCACTTCGCGGAAGCCTGGATGGCCGAGTACGGCGCCGAGTCCGACAAGCCCTATCACGACACCGCCTATGACGCCGTGTATCTGCTGTCCCTGGCCGCCGTGAAGGCCGGGTCGACCGATCCGGAGGCCGTGCGCGACGCCCTGCGCGACGTCGCCAACCCGCCCGGCGAGAAGGTCGGCCCGGGCAAATACGCCAAGGCCGTCGAACTGCTGAACGCCGGCACGGACATCGACTACGAGGGCGCCGCCGGCTCGCAAAACTTCGACTCCAACGGCGACGTGGCCGGCACCTTCGAGCTGTGGGTGATCGAGAACGGCCAGTTCGTCTCCGAGAAGGTGTTCGAGCCCGAGGCGATGTAAGGACGCCGCGGATGAGGTGGTCGATCCCCGACCACCTCGTCGCTGTTCGGGACATGCGGCCCCACAGCACCCCGGACAATCCGGGATGTGGAAGGGGCCGCATGTTTTGGTCTTGGTTGTCCCGCAGCTTGAGATGGACCATTTCATGGTCTATTCTCGTCCGCGTTGGTTTACGAGCACTTGGCCGAACCAGGAGCGTCCGATGCAGGTGTCGGTGACAGACGCCAAGGGCCAGTTGACCGACTTGGTCCGGCGCGCCGAGGCTGGAGACGAGATCATCCTGACCCGTCATGGTCACCCGGCCGTGCGCCTTGTGCCGGTGAGCGCGAAACCGAACCGCGCGACTCGCAAGGCGCTGCTAGACACGGTACGCGCTCATGCCGCCGCCAAGGCCAGCCCCGGCGCCAGCGCGGCCCGGAGCCAGGACTTCCTGTACGGCGATGACGGCCTTCCGGAATGATCGCGGTGGATACGTCGGCCCTGATGGCCATCGTGCTCAACGCCCCTTCTCCCGGACGGACATACAAAGCGTCCTTTGAACGATCCGCACTGGACGGATCGGCAGGTAGAGCCGAATGAAAACGGCGCGTCGGGTCGCCCCCGGCGCGCCGTTTTTCATGCGTGGCCGGGCGGCTTCACACGGAACGCCGCCCGAACCAAGCCATCAGACCGTCACACGCTGTGGGCCATCACGGCCAGCAGCAGCAGCGCGACGATGTTGGTGATCTTGATCATCGGGTTCACCGCCGGGCCGGCGGTGTCCTTGTACGGATCACCCACGGTATCGCCGGTCACCGCCGCCTTGTGCGCCTCGGAGCCCTTGCCGCCGTGGTTGCCGTCCTCGATGTACTTCTTGGCGTTGTCCCAGGCGCCACCGCCCGAGGTCATCGAGATGGCCACGAACAGACCCGTGACGATCACGCCCAGCAGCATCGCCCCCAGGGCCGAGAACGCGGCCGACGGACCGGCGATCGCCTGGATGATAAAGAACAGCACGATCGGCGACAGCACCGGCAGCATCGAGGGAATGATCATCTCCCAGATGGCCGCCTTGGTCAGCATGTCCACGCAACGGCCGTACTCGGGCTTGGCCGTGCGGTCCATGATGCCGGGGATTTCCTTGAACTGACGCCGCACCTCGTTGACGACGGAACCGGCGGCGCGGCCCACGGCGGTCATGCCCATGGCGCCGAACAGGAACGGCAGCAGCCCGCCGACGAACAGGCCGACGACGACATAGGGATTGGACAGCGAGAAGTTGACCTCGATCCCCTCGAACATCGGATAGTCAGCCGGGTTGGCCGTGAAGTAGGCCAGATCGGAGGTGTAGGCGGCGAACAGCACCAGGGCGCCCAGCCCGGCCGAGCCGATGGCATAGCCCTTGGTCACCGCCTTGGTGGTGTTGCCGACCGCGTCCAGCAGGTCCGTGGTCTTGCGCACGTTCTCGTCCAGTTCCGCCATCTCGGCGATACCGCCGGCGTTATCGGTCACCGGACCATAGGCGTCGAGCGCCACGACCATGCCCGCCAGGGCAAGCATCGCGGTCACCGAAATGGCGATGCCGAACAGGCCGGCCAGCATGTAGGTGGAGATGATGGCCGCGCAGATGATGATCGCCGGCAGAGCGGTGGCCTCCATGGAGATCGCCAGGCCCTGGATCACATTGGTCGCGTGCCCCGTCAGCGAGGCCTTGGCGACCGACCGCACCGGGCGGAATTCCGTCGCCGTGTAGTACTCGGTCACCCAGATGATGAGCCCGGTCACCAGCAGGCCGATCACCGCGCACAGGAACAGGCTGAACGGCCCGAAAGTGCTGCCACCCACCGTCCATTCGTTGCCGAAGCCCAACAGCAGAATCGTCATCAGGAAGATGCCGCCCAGCGAGAACAGCGCCGACATCAGGAAGCCGCGATACAGCGCCCCCATGATCTTGGTCGAGCCTTCCTTCAGCTTGACGAAATAGGTGCCGGCGATCGACGCCAGAATGCACACGCCACCAATGGCCAGCGGATAGGCCATCATGGTGGACTGCCAGTCGGTGCCCATGAAGAAGATGGACGCCAGAACCATGGTGGCCACCACGGTCACGGCGTAGGTCTCGAACAGGTCGGCCGCCATGCCGGCGCAGTCGCCGACGTTGTCGCCCACGTTGTCGGCGATCACAGCCGGGTTGCGCGGATCGTCCTCGGGAATGCCGGCCTCGACCTTGCCCACCAGGTCGGCGCCCACATCCGCGCCCTTGGTGAAGATGCCGCCGCCGAGACGGGCGAAGATGGAGATCAACGAGGCCCCGAAGCCGAGCGCCACCAGCGGATCAATCAGGCCGCGCCCCTCGGCACCGGCCATCTGAAGGATCACATAGTAGACGACCACGGCCAGCAACGCCAAGCCAGCCACCAGCATACCGGTCACCGCGCCGCTCTTGAAGGCGATGTCAAGGCCACGGGCCAGCCCCTGTCGGGCGCCCTCGGCGGTGCGCACGTTCGCGCGCACGGAGACGAGCATACCGACGAAACCGGCCACGCCCGAACAGATGGCGCCGAGCGCGAACCCGATGGCCACGGACAGGTCCAGAACGAACATCAGAATCACGAACACGACAATCCCGACTCCGGCGATGGTCAGGTACTGTCGTCGCAGATAGGCCTGTGCCCCCTCCTGCACGGCCCCCGCGATCCGCCGCATCTCGTCGGTGCCGCTGTCGGCGGCGAGGATCTCCCGCACCGTCCTGACGCCATACACGAGCGCCGCCAGGCCGCACGCGATGACGAAAATGTAGAGTACGATCAACATCTTGGATTGCGTCCTTCACTAGAGAGTTTGACCGCCCATCCGGGTCCTGGGCTCGAGTCCCGAACGACCCGCGAGTCCCCGCGACGATCTCCGCATCCCACGCCCACCGGCGTTTTCCCGGTTCGTTATAGTGTTTTTACGGGACGGCAGCCTGCCAGAAGACCCCGGTTCAGGCAACGCAAGACCCGCTTATCCGCATTTTTGATCAGGGCTTTTCGGCGTCGAGCCTCGCCGTGGCGGCCAGTCACAGCGTACCGGCCCGGCGGTCACCGCACATAGGCGATATCGATCAGCACATCGTGCACCACGTCCGGCCCGAGCACCCGGGTCGTCAGGCCATTCACCTTGGCCTTGACAGCTGGCAGATCGACTCGGCCGTCCGGCCCCATCAGGTCCGGCACCTCCCGCATCAAGCCCGTCAGATACGCATCGGTCAGTTCGGGCATCCGGCTATTGATCTCGGACCGCGCGTTCTCGTGAATGTGAAAGCGCAGGCCGAGAACCAGATGTGCTCGCGCCACCCCGCCGCTGATGACCGGCACCGCAAGCTGCGGAAAGGCCATGAACTGCGGTTCCTCGCCAATCACCACCGGCGGCGGCGGCTGGGCCTCGCCCGTGTCCGGCGCGGGCGCCTGCCCCATCAACCCGGCCATGAGCGCGCGCACACCCAGCACGTCCGGGATCACCTGGAACACCGTCAAGGCCCCGACACCACCGCCCAGCACCAGTACCAGCCCACAGACGATGATCAGTATCTTAATCATGAGCGACCCGTCCTTTCGCGCGCGTCCCCGTCCGACCCGGGCGCGCGCCCTGTCACGCTACCAATGATGCCGCCACCCCGCCGTGCCCAAGGGGCGCGGGGTTCCGTCTTCCGACACCAGAGTGACTCCCTGGCCGGCCACAAGGCAACCGATCCGTGTCAACGGCAGGCCGAGGCGCACCCCAATCTCTTGCACCGACGCGGCACGACCCGGCGGCGCCGCGAACACCAATTCGTAGTCGTCGCCGCCGGTCAGGGGGAGGTCGCGCCACGTGGGATCGTCACCGAGGCACCGCCGCGCGGCGTCTGACAACGGCACACGCGCCGCGTCCACGCGCGCGCCACAGCCGCTGGCCAGGCACATATGCCCCAGGTCCGCCACCAACCCATCCGAGATATCGAGGGCCGCGCTCGCGACACGCCGCAGGGCAAGGCCCAGGTCCACCCGGGGACGCGGCACCCGATAGCGGTCGGCCAGGAACGCCGCCATGTCGGGCTCTTCCATGCGCAAGGCGCCCGTCAGCAGTTTTAGCCCCAACGCGCCATCGCCCAGGGTCCCCGACACCCACACATCATCGCCCACCGTCCCGCCGCCCCGCGACAGGTACGCATCGGGCGGCACATGCCCCAGAATGGTCACCGTGAAGCAGGCGGGACCCGGCGTCGACACCGTGTCGCCCCCCAGCAGTCCGATCCCGTAGGTTCCAAGATCCGCGTCGAGGCCGGCGATGAAGCGGTCCAACCAGGCGTCATCCTCGGCCGGAGACAGGGCCATCGACAGGAATACGCCCACGGGCTCCGCGCCCATGGCCGCCATGTCGGACAGGTTCACCCGCAGCGCCTTGCGGGCGACCAGGTCGGCCGGGTCCGCCTGCAGGAAGTGGACGCCGGCAACGACCGTATCGACACTGACGACGGTATGCTGCCCGTCCGGTGGCGGCGGCAGCACGGCCGCGTCGTCGGCCAGGTTCAGCGCCGCCGGATGGCGCCGGGCCAGTGGTGCGAACACACCCGAGATCAGATCGAACTCATCCCGCCGGACCATGCGTGCGTGTCTCCCGTTGTCCGCCGGCTCAGCCGGCGGCGAACGCGTCGGGATCAACCTCCCGCGCGATGCGATCGAGCACCGCGTTGACCAGCCGTACCTCCGGACCGTCATAAAAGGCGCTGGCCAGGTCGACGTATTCGGTGATGGTCACACGGGGTGGGATATCGTCGAGGTGCACCAGTTCGAACACGGCCACGCGCAGAATGGCGCGCACCAGCGTTTCCAGGCGCCCGGCGCTCCAATCGCCGCTCAGGCTGGCGTCGATGGTGCGGTCAAGGTCCGCGAGGTGAGCGTGGGCACCCCGGCCGAGCCGCGTCAGCAGCCCCGTGTCAACGGGTGCCAGCGGCATGGCCTGCTCCCGGGGCTCGAACAGGCCCTCCGGGTCGGGGATGTCGGCCAGGGCCTCCCCGCCCAGGCGGCCCTCCAGCACCTCGCGCAGCACGTCGTCGATCCGGACGTCCCCGACCGAGACGGCATACAGGGCCTGAACGGCGGCCAACCGGGCGGCGCTGCGACGCCGGGCGCTGTGCGACATCGGTTCGTGTGATCCCATTGATGGGCGGGGGCGAACGCCCGCCTACAACCCCATCTCGCGCTTGACCTCGATCATGCGCAGGCAGGTGCGGGCGGCCTTGCCGCCCAGGTTCTTGCCGTCGGGGCGGGACCGCTCCAACGCCAACTCGCGCGTCGGACAGGCCAGGATCGCGTTGCCGAGCGCCAACGAGTAATCAATCACCAGCCGGCTGACCCCGCCCATCGCCTCGCGGCACACGTGCTCGTAGTGGTCCGTCTCGCCCTTGATGGCGCAGCCCAGCACGACGTAGCCCGAATACCGGTGGTCCGTCGCCCGGAATTCCATGGTCCGCACCGCATAGCGGATGACCGCCGGAATCTCCAGGATGCCCGGGACGATGACCCGTTTGTATCCGGCCCCGCGCGCGGTCAACTCCTGCACGCAGCCGCGCACCAGGTTGTCGGTGATGTCCTCGTAGAACCGGGCCTCGATAATCAGGATCCGGGCGCCTTCTGGCATGATCAGGTCCCTCCCACACCGGGAATCGATCTTTGCTCAACCACGCGCAGACCATAGCCGTCAAGGGCAATGATGGTCCGATGCGTATTGGAGAGCAGAATCATGTCCCGCACCCCCAGATCCAGCAGGATCTGGGCCCCCACGCCATAGTCCACGAGCCGCCCGGCTTCCGGCCCACCGTCCAGCTTGGCGCGGACGCGGTTGCTCAGCGCCGCGTGGTGCGGCTCGCGGATCAGCACGATGATGCCGGAGCCGTGCGCGCCGATGGCCTCCATGGCGGTGTGCAGGGTCTCGCCCTTGCCGCTGTCGGAATCGTGCAGCACGTCGTCCAGTACGTTCAACGCGTGCACCCGCACCAGAACCGGCTGGGTGGGGTCGATCCGGCCCTTCACCAGGGCCAGATGTTCCGCATAGGCGACGGTGTTGACGTACACCACAAGGCGCCAGTCGCCGCCGTAGTCCGAATGGAAGTCGGTTTCGATCTCGCGGCGCACGATCCGTTCCGTCCGCCGCCGGTGGGCGATCAGGTCGGCAATCGTACCGACCTTCAGGCCGTGCATCTGCGCGAAGGCGACCAGATCCGGCAGGCGCGCCATCGAGCCGTCGTCGTTCATGATCTCGCAAATCACGCCGGCGGGGATCAGGCCGGCCAGGCGGGCGACATCGACGGCGGCCTCGGTATGCCCCGCGCGCACGAGGATGCCGCCCTCCCGCGCCATCAACGGAAAGACATGCCCGGGCGTGGCGATGTCGTGCTTGCCCTTTGACGGATCAATGGCCACGGCAATGGTGTGGGCGCGGTCGGACGCGGAAATGCCGGTCGTCACGCCCTCCTTGGCCTCGATGGAATAGGTGAAGGCCGTGCCGTGGCGGCTGCTGTTCTGTTGCGGCATCAGCGGCAGGCCGAGTTCATGGCAGCGGTCGCCGGTCATGGCCAGACAGATCAGCCCGCGCCCGTACTTGGCCATGAAATTGATGGCATCGGGCGTGGCCATCTGCGCCGGGATGACCAGATCGCCTTCGTTCTCCCGGTCCTCGTCGTCGACCAGGATGAACATGCGCCCGTTGCGGGCGTCCTCCAGGATCTCCTCGGGGGCCGCGAGAAACTCCCGGAACCCGACGCGCGTGGTGGCCGCCTCCTCGTTCGCGTCCACGGCCGCTACTCCCGCGTGTCCAGGAGGCGCGCCACATACCGGGCCAGCATGTCGATCTCCAGGTTCACCGCATCACCGACGGTCAATCCGCCGAAGGTGGTGACGGCCAGGGTGTGGGGAATGATGTTGACGCCGAAGCGCCGGTCCTCGACCTCATTGACGGTCAGCGACACGCCGTCCAGGGCCACCGAACCCTTGCCGGCGATGTAGCCCTTCAGGTCCTCGGGAACCTCGAACACGAAGCGGGTGGAGTCCCCCTCGGGATGCCGCTCGATCACCGTGGCGACGCCGTCCACATGGCCCGAGACGATGTGCCCGCCCAGTTCGGCGCCCAGGGCCAGCGCCCGTTCCAGGTTCACGGGCGTACCCTCGACCCAGCGACCCAGCGTGGTCTTGGACAGGGTCTCGCCCGAGACCTGAACGGCGCACCAGTCCGATCCGGTCTCGATCACCGTGAGACAGCAGCCATTGCAGGCGATGGAGGCACCGAGGTCTATGGTGCCGATGTCGTACGCCGTCTCGATCTCGAAACGGGCCTCGCCCGATCGGTCGATGCGCCGCACGCGGCCCAGGTCGGTGATGATGCCGGTGAACATGGGAATCGTCGCCTTCACAAGTCTTGGATGTCACCGCCAGGGCGCGCGTCGCGCTGCACCCGCCGGGCCAGCACCAGGGTATCCGGGCCGAGCGCCACCCGCTCCAGGGGCGCAAAATCGGGGCAATCGGCGAGCCGGTCAACCCCGAAGCCGGCCACGGCGGGGCGGCCGTCGTCGCCCAGCACGCGCGGCGCCGCGAACCAGGCCAGTCGGTCCACCGCGTCCGCCCCCAACAGGGCGCCCATCACCTGTCCGCCCCCCTCGACCAGCAGCCGCGTCAGCCCTTCCGTCCCAAGCGCGGTCAGGGCCGCGCAAAGGTCCACCCGGCCGTCGCGGTCGGCCGCCACCGGCACGACCCGGGCCCCCTCGCCTTCCAACGCCGCCCGCCGGGTGGGGTCGGCGGCCAACGTGCACAGCACCCACAGCGGCACCGAGCGCGCCGAGGCAACAAGCCGCCCGCCCAGAGGCAGCCGAAGTTGGCTGTCGAACACCACCCGCACGGGCGAGCGGTCCTCCACGCCGGGCAAGCGGCAATCCAGCAGCGGGTCATCGGCCAGCGCCGTGCCGATGCCCACGGCGATCGCATCATGCTCGGCCCGCAACCGGTGCCCAAGCGCCCGGGCGCGCGGCCCGGTGATCCACCGGCTTTCGCCGCTAGCGGTGGCGATGCGTCCGTCCAGGGTCGCCGCCGCCTTGACGGTGACCAGCGGCCGGCCGCTGTGGAGGCGCGTGAGAAAGCCGGCGTTGACCTCGGCCGCTTCGTCGGCACGCAGGCCCAGGTCGACGGTCACGCCCGAGTCCCGCAGGCGGGCAAGGCCGCGCCCCGAGACACGCGGGTCGGGGTCCTCCAACGCCGCCACGACCCGCGACACCCCGGCGGCGGCCAGCGCATCGGCGCAGGGCGGGGTCTTGCCGTGGTGGGAACAGGGCTCCAGCGTCACGTAGGCGGTGGCGCCCCGGGCCGCCGGACCGGCCCGCCGCAGGGCCTCGGTCTCGGCGTGTGGGCGCCCGCCCGGCTGGGTCCAGCCGCGTCCGACCACCACACCATCACGCACAAGGACGCAGCCGACGGTTGGGTTGGGCCACGTCCGCCCGAGACCGCGCCCGGCCAGGGCCAGCGCCGCCCCCATGTGGTCGTGGTCATCGCGACTGAACGGCGGGGCGGCGTCGCCCCCCGTGCCCTCAGACGTCATCGCCGCCCAGCTTGCCAACGAAGCTTTCGAAGTCCTTCGCCTCGCGGAAGTTCCGGTACACCGACGCGAACCGCACGTAGGCCACCGGGTCGAGCGTGGCCAGGGCGTCCATCACCATCTCGCCCACCGTGTTGGACGGGATTTCCGTCTCGCCCGAGCTTTCCAGGCGACGCTGGATGGCGTTGACCACGCGTTCGATGCGGTCGCTGTCGATGGGTCGTTTGCGACAGGCGATCTGGATCGATCGGGCCAGCTTGTCGCGATCGAACGGCGCGCGTTGCCCGTTCTTCTTGATGATCACCAGATCGCGCAGTTGCACGCGCTCGAACGTGGTGAACCGCGACTGACAGGAGGGACAAAAGCGGCGCCGGCGGATGGCGGCGCCATCCTCCGTCGGACGCGAGTCCTTCACCTGGGTATCCATGTGTCCGCAGAACGGGCACCGCATGTCCCGTGTCCTCCCTCGCCTGCCCTACCCCCCGATGCGTGTCTCACTCAGTAGATGGGAAAGCGCGCGCACAGCGCCCGCACGCGTTCGCCCACTGCCGTTTCAATGGCACTGTTGTCCTCGGGATGGGCGGCCAGCCCGTCAAGAACCTCGGCGATCAGGTCGCCCACCAGCTTGAACTCATCGGGGCCGAACCCGCGCGTGGTCGCCGCCGGCGTGCCCAGCCGAATCCCGGATGTCACCGTCGGCTTCTCCGGATCGAAGGGAATGCCGTTCTTGTTGCAGGTGATGCCGGCCCGTTCGAGCCCCTGTTCCGCGACGGTTCCGGTCAAGCCCTTCGGCCGCAGGTCCACCAGCATGAGGTGCGTGTCGGTGCCGCCGGAGACAAGGTCGAGCCCATGGCCCATCAGCGTTTCGCCCAGAACGCGGGCGTTCTCCTTCACCCGCCGGCCGTATTCGGCGAAGGACGGCCGCAGGGCCTCGCCGAGCGCCACCGCCTTGGCGGCGATGATGTGCATCAGCGGGCCACCCTGCAGGCCGGGGAACACGGCGGAGTTGATCTTCTTGCCCAGCGCCTCGTCGTTGGACAGGATCAGGCCGCCGCGCGGCCCCCGCAGCGTCTTGTGCGTGGTGGTGGTCACCACATCGGCATACGGCAGCGGGCTGGGATGCACCTTCGCCGCCACCAAGCCGGCGAAGTGCGCCATGTCGACCATCAGCAGCGCGCCGACCGAATCGGCGATCTGGCGGAACCGGGCGAAGTCGATCTCGCGCGGATAGGCCGATCCACCGGCGATGATCAGGCCCGGCTTGTGTTCGCGGGCCAACGCCTCGACCTGGTCGAAGTCGACGCGCGCGTCCTGGCGGCGCACGCCGTACTGAACCGCGTTGAACCACTTGCCGGACATGGCCGGCGCGGCGCCGTGGGTCAGGTGGCCGCCAGCCGCCAGCGACATCCCCAGGATGGTGTCGCCCGGCTTGCACAGCGCCAGCATGACCGCGCCGTTGGCCTGAGCGCCCGAGTGCGGCTGCACGTTGGCGAACGAACAGCCGAACAGGGCCTTGGCCCGCTCGATGGCCAGCGCCTCGGCCTCGTCCACGAACTCGCAGCCGCCATAGTAGCGCCGACCCGGATAGCCCTCGGCGTACTTGTTGGTCAGCACGGTCCCGGCTGCCTCCAGCACCGCGCGCGACACGATGTTCTCTGACGCGATCAGTTCAATCTGTTCGCGCTGCCGGCCCAGTTCGCGGTCCACGGCCCCCGATACATCGGGGTCGGCGTCGGCCAGTCCAGCGGAAAAGAAGGTCTCGATCTCAGAGGTCATGGAGTCCATGAATGATCCTATCCAAAACAAGTGATCGGGAGCCGCGGCGGCGACGGCGGCCGAACAGATGGCCAAGCCCAGCATCGCCACGGCGCCCCGGGCACGCGGCGCCGGCTTGGCACGGCCCGCTTACACCGCCGGCATGGCGCCCAGTTTCTCGACCCGGCGGACGTGGCGCCCGCCCTCGAACCCAACATCAAGGAACGCGTCGACGCATTGCCGCGCCACCTCGGGGCCGGTCGTGCGGCCGCCGAGCACCAGCACGTTGGCGTCGTTGTGTTCGCGGCACAGGCGCGCCCCGGTCACATCGTGGACCAGGGCGGCGCGAATGAACGGATAGCGGTTGATGGCGATCGACGCGCCAATTCCCGTGCCGCACAGCAGGATGCCGCGCGCGGCCCGCCCCTCTTGGATGGATTTCGCCAGCGCGGCCGCGAAATCAGGATAGTCCACGGAGTCAGGCCCGTGCGTTCCCAGGTCCACCGCCTCCAGGCCGCGCGCCGTCACGTGCTCGCGCAGTTGCGCCCGCAGATCGATGGCCCCGTGATCCGAAGCCAGGGCAATGGCATCCGTCACGGCCCGTCTCCTTCCTTTCGTCTCGTTGTCTTTGATCGGCATCCGGCCGGCCCCTGCTCGCGCCCCGTGCACCGACAGGACCGGCGAGTCGGTCAGGTCCTGCTTGCTACCACATCTCGGCCGGACTTGCCAACGCCACACAATTCGTGTCATGCGGCCAGACAGACCCGGATCGCCCCGGCACCGGACCGACCGCCGGCGCCGGACCCGCGCGTTACAACACATACCATGTCCGCTTGAAATTCCAGGACCCCCGCAAAACCGCGCCGGATCGAATACCGAGTCGCCGAAAACGGGCCAACAAACAGCGCGGAATAGGGCCTTTTTGTTGAAAAGCCTCGATCATGATCTCCCTATAGAGGTTTAAAGGGCACCACGCGTTGGCCCGGCACGTGGGATTTTCGACGGACGACCACGCGCATTCATTATTGTCTGGCACCGAAGAGTATAGTATTGAATATTACAGCGTTGCGAAAACGCAATCGGATCGTTCTGAATGCGGTTGCACCTGAACAACACGACCCTGTATAGGCCCGGGCCACGAGCGGGAGGGCACTGCGGGGAAGCGGTCCGCAAACCAACATAGAGAAAGAGATGCAAGCATGACGGAAGACACCAACACCCCTCTGCCCCGGGAGGACATGCTGCGGTTGGCGGTGAATATCGTCACCGCTTATGTGGGCAACAACCCGTTGCCTGCCGGGCAGATTCCGGAACTGATCCAGACGGTGCACTCCTCGCTGAACGGTCTCGGCCAGACGCCCGCCGAAGTGAAGAGCGAGACACAGAAACCTGCCGTTCCTATCAAGAAGTCAGTCTTCCCAGACTACATTGTCTGCCTGGAAGACGGGAAAAAGCTGAAGATGCTGAAGCGGCACCTTCGCACCAACTACAACATGACGCCGGACGAGTACCGGGCCAAGTGGGGCTTGGCGGCGGACTATCCGATGGTGGCGCCCAACTACGCCGCCCAGCGGTCGGAATTTGCGAAGAAGATCGGCCTCGGCCGCAAGCCCAGCTAGAACGGCGCACAATCCTTCAGACGAACGCACACTCTCTGCCGCGACCAGACGACCGCATGGTCGCGGTCTTGTTTCTGGTGCTGCCTTTGTGTGCGGAACGGTGTGTGCGGAACGGTGTGTGCGGAACGGTTCGGGTCGGGCCGTGCCGGCCTTTGGCGAACCCGTCGCGCGGTCTCATACCGGGCGCCCGAAGTCTTGACTCCTCCCCATTCGCCGGGCGCGGTGCCGGCGCGGGAGATCCCTCGGCTCGCCCCCGGCGACGCTTCGCGTCGCCGAGATCATAGAAGCGCGACCATCGTCCCGATGGTCGCGGGGGCTCGCTCGGGATGACGA
>JGI12109J20283_10552888_pt1 | contig 31942 bp, 34 predicted proteins | sample ElkSlonscriptome_12_FD_20283 | JGI IMG/M metagenome (IMG submission 20283)
CCACCCTGCCATGGAACTCTTCCCGGATCGGCTTGCCGGTTTCTAGAGAAGCCTGACATTCCATAAAGCAATCGAGAGGAGAGCAATCCATGTCGAGAAAACTGATGATTCCCCTGTGTGGCGCCGCCGTGTTGAGCCTTGGCCTCAGCGCCCAGGCCATGGCCGGCTGTATCGAGAACGTCTCCGATAACAACGTCTGGGTGTGGTTCGCCCCGGACGATGTGGGTGAGAGCGAGATCCTCGCCCCCGGCGAGAGCCTCTGCCACGAGGACTATTCCGGTCCGGTACAGGTGAGCGTGCGCGACGACAATCTCCAGACCGGCTACGGTTCGGTGGAGGTGGAAGCTGGCGGTAACGTGCTGGTGGGCGAGGACTCCATGGTCACCATGAACGCCATGGGCGAGGTGGTGGAGGAAGTGAACACCCTCGGTGCCAATCGGGGCGACTAGAACCTCTCCGACCTGACTCGACACCCGCCTCTTCAACCCCTTCTCCCGTTCGTGGGAGAAGGGGTTGTCATTTGCTCTCCCGAGAACTCATGACTTCATGATTTGTCCCCGGCAGGGTGCCGTGGGGCTGGAGAGTAGTCATGGGCGCTGTATGGCCGGGAACCGTGGCAGCGGCTATGCTGAATGGCCATTTCGCAAGCGTACCGGAGTCCCACCCATTTCCACCCGACAACTCATCGACGACTGGCGGCTGTTGCTGTTCGGTTTCTGGCTGATGTTCTGGTCGAGTCCCGGCCAGACCTATCTGATCTCCCTCTACGGCGGCGCCATCCGCGAGGATCTGGCCCTGAGCCATGGCGGCTTCGGCGGGCTCTATTCCCTGGGCACCCTGGCCAGCGCCGGGGTGATGGTGTGGAGCGGGCGGCTGGTGGACTGGCTGGATCTGCGCCTGCTGAGCCTCGCACTGGTGGTGTTTCTGGCGTTGGCCTGCTTCAGCATCTCGCTGGCGGCGGGCGCGGTGAGCCTGGCGCTGGCCTTCTTTCTGCTCCGCCAGAGTGGACAGGGGCTGATGTCCCATGTGTCCATGACCGCCATGTCGCGCTACTTCGAGGGCGCCCGGGGCCGGGCCACGGCGTTTGCGGCGGTGGGGTTCGCCAGCGCCGAGGCCTGTCTGCCGGCCATCACCATCGCCCTCATCGGCTGGCTGGGCTGGCGCGAGGCGTGGCGGGTCACGGGGCTGGCGGCGCTGGTGTTGCTGGTGCCCAGCATTGTCTGGTTGCTGCGGGGCCATGCCGGGCGTCACCGCCGCCATCTGGAGATACTGAGTACCGCGCAGAACGCCCCCGACGATCCTGCCCGGCCCCGCCAGCGCCAGTGGACCCGGGGCGAGGTGCTGCGGGATATGCGGTTTTACCTGGTGGTGCCGGCGATCCTGGCGCCGTCGTTTTTCTTCACCGGGTTCTTCTTCCATCAGGTGCATCTGGTGGAGACCAAGGGCTGGGCGCTGGACTGGTGGGGCGCCTCGTTCGCCCTCTATGCCGGGGCCTCGCTGCTGGCCACGCTGGTGACCGGGCCGCTGGTGGACCGGCTGGGGGCGACCCGGCTGTTGCCCTTTTTCCCGGCGCCGCTGGGGCTGGGATTGCTGGTGCTGTCCCAGTCCTCGCTGCCGCTGGCGGGGCTCGCGTTCCTGACCCTGACCGGCATCACCTCCGGCTGGACGGTGACGGTGATGGGGCCGTTCTGGGCGGAGGTCTACGGGGTGTTGCATCTGGGTGCGGTCAAGGCGCTGGGGGCGGCGCTGTCGGTGTTCTCCTCGGCGCTGTCGCCGTTCCTGCTGGGCTGGTTGATCGATGCCGGGGCGTCCATGGATGGGCTGGCCATGGGCTCGGCGGTGTACATCGGGCTGGCCTGCGCGCTGGCGTCACTGGCTTTCCGGCACCCTGCCCATGGTTGATGGTGACGAGGGGTCCGGTACATCCCGTATCTCAATCCGCCAGTTCCGTGGCGTTCCGGGAACCCCGTAGATAGGTCCGTAGAAACGCCGCGGTGCGGGATTGCCGGTTCTTCACCACCTGCTCCGGGGTGCCGGCGGCCACCACTTTGCCGCCGCCATCACCCCCCTCAGGCCCCATGTCGATCAGCCAGTCGGCCTCGGCCAGCACATCCAGGTTATGCTCGATCACCACCACCGTGTTGCCCGCGTCCACCAGCCGGTGTAGCACCCGGATGAGTTTTTCCACATCGGCCATGTGCAGGCCGATGGTGGGCTCGTCCAGGATATACAGAGCGTGGTTGGCCGGTCCCCGGCGGGTGCCTTCGGGTGAGACCGGCGTCGGTCTGGCCCGGGCCAGTTCGGTGACCAGCTTGATGCGCTGGGCCTCGCCGCCCGACAGGGTGGGACTGGGTTGACCGAGGCTGAGATAACCCAGCCCCACGTCCTGCAGCAGCTTCAGGGCGTGATGCACAGAGCGATGGGCGATGAAGAACTCCACCGCCTTGTCCACGCTCATGCGCAGCACCTCCCCCACCGAGCGCTCCCGGAAGCGGGCGGCCAGGGTCTCGGCGTTGAAGCGCTCGCCCCGGCACACCTCGCAGGACACCTGCACATCGGGCAGAAAACTCATCTCGATGCGCTGTAGCCCCTGTCCCTCGCAGGCCGGACAACGCCCCCCCGCCACGTTGAAGGAGAACCGCGAGGCGCTGAAACCACGCATCCGCGCCTCGGGGGTCTCGGCGAACAGCCGTCTGACCGTGTCCCAGAAACCCACGTAGGTGGCGGGGCAGGAGCGTGGGGTCTTGCCGATGGGCGTCTGGTCCACCTCCAGCACCCGGGTCACGACTTCCCAGCCAGTCATGGTTTTCACGCCGTGCCAGACAGGTTTCCCGGCGCGCTTCCGATCCCGTTGTGCCGCGAGCTGGCGTTGCAGGTTCTCCTGGAGGAGTTCCCGTACCAGGGTGGACTTGCCGGAGCCCGATACTCCACTCACGCCCACCAGCCGGCCCAGCGGAAAGGCGGCGGTGATATCCTGGAGGTTATGCATCCGGGCGTTCTTGAGGATGATCCACTGGGCATCGGCACCCACCGCACGGCGGGGCTGTAGCGGATGGGGCAGGGGTTCGGCCAGCATCCGTCCAGTGAGGGAATCGGGATGGCGCAGCAGCGCCGCCACATCGCCCTCGGCCACCACCCGGCCGCCCCGCGCCCCGGCGCCGGGACCGAGGTCCACCACGTGGTCGGCGCGGCGGATGGTGTCCTCGTCGTGCTCCACCACCACCACGGTGTTGCCCTTGGCCTGGAGCCTGGCGAGGGTGTCCAGCAGCATGCGGTTGTCCCGGGGGTGCAAGCCGATGGTGGGCTCGTCCAGGATGTAGCACACGCCCCGCAGGTTCGAGCCCAGTTGCGCGGCGAGGCGAATGCGCTGGGCCTCGCCGCCGGAGAGCGTGGGCGCAGCCCGGTCCAGGGTCAGATAACCGAGGCCCACCTCGCCCAGAAAGCCCAGCCGCGAGCGCAGTTCCGCAAGGATATCCCGGGCGATGGCCGCTTCCCGGCCCTTCAGGCGAAGCTTCTGGAACAGTGTATCCGCCTCGGCCACCGGCAGGGCGGTGTAGTGGGCAATGTTCCGATCACGAAAGCGGATGGCCAGCGCCTCCGGGCGTAGCCGCTTGCCGTGGCAATCCGGGCACGCCCGCGCTGCGCCCTCGTAGCCGGCGTTCCAGCCGCTCTCCTCGCCGGTCTGGTCGGCGTCGAAGCCCACGAGCTTCACCCCGGTGCCGTAGCAGGACGGGCACCAGCCGTGCTTGGAGTTATACGAGAACATGCGGGGATCGGGCTCGTCGAAACTGCGCCCACAGCCCGGACAGGCCCTGAGCGTCGAGAACACCGTATCCTCGTCCCCGTCGCTCAGTTTCACCACGCCCTTGCCGAAATCCAGCGCCCGCCGCAGCAGTTCCCGCAACTCGTCCTCGTGGCGCGAGGATACGATGATCTCACCCACCGGCAAGTCGATATCGTGCTCGTGGAAGCGATCCAGCCGCGGCCACTGGCCGGTGGGCAGATACTCGCCGTCCACCCGCAGGTGCTCAAAGCCCTTATTGGCGGCCCATTTGGCCAGATCGGTGTAATAGCCCTTGCGGGCCACGATCAACGGCGCGAGCAGGGTGATCCGGCAATGGCGGTGATTCTTCAACACCCGGGCGAGGATCGCCTCCGGGGTCTGGGGTTCGATGGGAATGTCACAATCCGGACAATACTGGGTGCCGAGCTTGACGAACATCAGCCGCAGGAAATGATAGATCTCGGTCATGGTGGCCACGGTGGACTTGCGCCCGCCGCGGCTGGTGCGCTGCTCGATGGCCACGGTGGGGGGAATGCCGAGAATCGCGTCCACCTCCGGGCGGGCAGCGGGCTGCACGAACTGGCGGGCGTAGGCGTTCAGGGATTCCAGGTAACGGCGCTGGCCCTCGTTGAACAGGATATCGAAGGCCACCGTGGACTTGCCGGAGCCGGAGACACCGGTGATCACCGTGAAGCGGTCCCGGGGGATGGCGAGGTCGATATTCTGGAGGTTGTGCTCGCGGGCGTGGTGGATCTGGATGGCGTCGGCGAATCCTGCCTGTGTGGAAAACGGGGGGGAAGCGGCTTCAGCCACCCGGTCCAGTAACTCGGGCATGTTCAGCGTCGCCAGCGCCGTGTGGTACTCCCGCAGCGCCCGGCCGGTGTGGCTGTCAGGGTGTTCCGCCACCTGGTCCGGGGTGCCCTCACAGACCAGTTCGCCGCCCCCCTCGCCGCCCTCGGGGCCGAGATCGATCAACCAGTCGGCGGCGCGGATCACGTCTAGGTTGTGCTCGATCACCAGCAGCGAATGCCCCTCCGCCAGCAACCGCCGGAAAGCCTCCAGCAGCCGGGCGATGTCCTCGAAGTGCAGCCCGGTGGTGGGTTCGTCGAATAAAAACAAGCTCGGCCGGGCGCGGATCTTCCTGCGCGCCGCCTCGGCCAGATGGCCGGCCAGCTTCAGGCGCTGGGCCTCGCCGCCGGACAGGGTCGGCACCGGTTGGCCCAGGGTGAGATAACCCAGGCCCACCGCCGCCAGCGGCTCCAGCCCGCGCAGCACGTCCCGATGGCCGGCGAAATATTCCACCGCCTCGTTCACCGTGAGTTCCAGCACCTGGGCGATGTTGCGCCCGGGTTTATCCCCGGGATGAATACTGATCTCCAGGATCTCCGGGCGGTAGCGCCGTCCATCACAGTCCGGACAGCGGATATACACATCCGACAGGAACTGCATCTCCACATGCTCGAAGCCGGTGCCGCCGCAGGTGGGGCAGCGCCCGTTGCCGGCGTTGAAGCTGAAACTGCCCGGTCCGTAGCGGCGCTCGGTGGCCAGGGGTTCGGCGGCAAAGACTTTCCGGATGGCGTCGAAGGCGCCCACGAAACTCGCCGGGTTGGAGCGGGTGGTCTTGCCGATGGGAGACTGATCCACCAGCACCACGTCGTGCAGATGTTCGAGCCCCATGATATCCCGGCACCGCCCCGGCGGGTTCACCGGACGGCCCATGCGCTTGCGTAGCCCGTTGTAGAGCACATCCTCCAGCAGAGTGGATTTGCCCGAGCCCGACACCCCGGTGAGGCATACCAGCCGGTTCAGGGGGATGCGCACATCCAGGTTTTTCAGGTTATGCTCGGCCGCCCCCAGCACCGAGAGCCAGGGGGTGTCGGTATCCGGTGCCCTCGCGGCGTCGGGCGGCGCCACCGTGGCCCGCCCGGAGAGATACTCGCCGGTGCGAGAACCCGGCTGTTCCAGCAGTTCCCCGGGCGGACCGAAGTACACTACCTCGCCGCCCCGCTCCCCGGGTCCCGGGCCGATATCGAGAATTCTGTCGGCGGCCAGCATCACCTGCGGGTCGTGCTCCACCACGATCAGCGAATTGCCGGCGTCGCGCAGCCGACGCATCACCGCCACCACCCTACCCATGTCCCGGGGGTGCAACCCGATGCTGGGCTCGTCCAGCACGAACAGGGTGTTCACCAGCGAGGTGCCCAGCGCCGTGGTGAGGTTGATGCGCTGCACCTCGCCGCCGGAGAGGGTGCGGGACTGGCGGTCCAGGGTGAGGTAACCCAGACCCACCTCGGTGAGATAACGCAGCCGGGAGCGGATCTCGTCCAGCAGCAGTTCGGTGGCCTCGTCCAGCGGCGCGGGCAGATGCAGCGCCTCCAGGAAAGCCCGGCAGCGATCCAGGGGTAATCGCATGAGATCGTGGATACAGAGCCCGGGGAGCGCCCGGAACACGGCCTCGGGCGCGTCCATTCCCGCCGGGCGAAACCGCGCCCCGGGGTCCAGCACCGCATCGGCATCCGCCCGGGTGCCCAGTCGCCAGAGCAATGCCTCGGGCTTCAGGCGGGCGCCGTGGCAGGCCGGGCAGGCATCGTAGGAGCGATATTTGGAGAGCAGCACCCGGATGTGCATCTTGTAGGACTTGCTCTCCAGCCACTCGAAATAGCGGCGCACCCCGTACCAGACGCCCCGGTCCCAGCCCCCCTCGCCCTCCACCACCCAGGCTTTGTGCTCCGCATCCAGATCCTCCCAGGGCAGGTCCACCGGCACCCCGCGCAGGCGGGCGAAGCGCAGCAGATCGTCCTGACATTCCTTGTTGGTCTCGGTCTGGAAGGGCTTCACCGCGCCATCGGCCAGGCTCTTGCTCTCGTCCGGGATCACCAGATCGTAGTCGATGCCCATGGTGCGCCCGAAGCCCCGACAGGTGTCGCAGGCACCCATGGGGGAGTTGAAGGAGAACAGCGCCGGCAACGGCTCCTGGTAATGGATATCGCAGTCGGCGCAGTGCAGATCGGTGGAGAAGCGTAGCGGCGCGAGCGCCTGCCGATCCTCGTCCAGCGGATACACCGCCACCCGCCCCTGGCCGGTGCGAAACGCCGCCTCCAGCGCATCGGCCAGCCGGCCCCGGTTGTCCGGCGTGAGGCGCAGCCGGTCCTGCACCACCACCAGATGATCGTCGTGGTGCTCGTGGACCCGGGTGTAACCCTGGCTGGCGAGAAAGCCCTCCACCTCGTCGGCGGAGAGTTTCTTCGGCACCGGGATGCGAAAGGTGACCAGCGCCCGGGGTGGATCGGGCAGGGCCAGCAGCCGTTCGGCGGTGCTCTCCGGGGTATCCCGCGCCACCCGCGCCCCGCAGCCCCGACAGTACAGCCCGGCTGCCCGGGCGTAGAGGAGCTTCACGTGGTCGTTCAACTCGGTCATGGTGCCCACCGTGGAGCGGGAGGTGCGTACCGGGTTGGTCTGGTCGATAGCGATGGCCGGCGGGATGCCCTCGATGGATTCGGTACGGGGCTTGTCCATCCGCTCCAGGAACTGGCGGGCGTAGGGCGAGAAGGTCTCCACGTAGCGGCGCTGGCCCTCGGCATAGATGGTATCAAAGGCCAGGGAGGACTTGCCGGAGCCGGACACCCCGGTGACCACGATGAACTCGTGGAGCGGGATCTCCAGATTCAGGTTTTTCAGGTTGTTCTGACTGGCACCGGTGATGCGGATGGCGTCGCGGGGCCTGGGATCGCGGGACAGGGAGTCGCGGGACATGGGGACGGATTCCGGCTGGGTTCTGGAAAAAACGATTCACTGCTCAGAGGGAAAACCCGCGCCGAGGTTCGCGAGCGGGTCGGGGCTCACTGGCCCAGGGGAAAGCGCTCCACCAACCGGAACGGTGTGTGGCGGTCGGGCTGGGTGAACAGGCATACCGCATCCACGGTCAGCGGCATCCGGCAGAGAGGTTCCACCAAGGGTAGCAGCGCCGCCCGCACCTGTTCGCGCAGCGGCGCCTCCAGCCAGTCGCTGAGGGTGAGGTGGAAACGAAACTCCTCCAGCACGTAGGGGTAACCCCAGCGCTGCAGGTAATCCTCCTGGCGCAGGCTGAGATTGGTCTGGCGGCGCCGGGTCAGATCCGCCGGGTCCAGGGGTGCCCGGAAGCTATCCAGCTCCACCACGCAGGCCTCGGCCAGCGCATCCAGGTCCGGGCAAGACCGCTCCAGCATCAGCGCCAGGAAGCCGCCGAGGCTGGAGAGGGTCAGCGGCGGCAAGGTGAAGCACGCCCGACCGGTGGCGAAACGGGCCAGACGCTCCCGGAAGGCCGCCTCGGTATGGTCCGGGGCCAGTTCGAAGGGGGCCTTCAGGGTGCCGTGGAAACCGTAGTGGCGGGGCGAGGCGGTGATGTCCCGGAGGGTCTGGGTATCCAGAGCCGGCATCACCGGTGGTGCCAGGCGCTGGTCGGTCTCCGGATCCCGGCCCAGCCAGCGACAGCCGAAATCCCACAGCGGATGGGTCACCGGTGGGGCGTAGTAGACCGCCAGCCGTTGCATCAGAATATCCGCTCCCCGGCCCGCCAGACCTCCCGCACCACCGGCATCTCGCCGATGTCCCGGACCCGGATCAGATCCGCCCGCCGGCCCGGGGCGATCTCCCCACGGTCATCCAGGCCGATGGCCTGGGCGGGATTGCGGGACACGGTGTTGATGGCCGCGGGCAGCGGCAAATCCACCTGCCGGTGCAGTTGAAACGCCCCCTGTAGCAGGGAGATGGGCATGTAGTCCGAGGACAGGATATCCACCAGCCCCTCCCGGGCCAGTGCCAGGGCCGAGACGTTGCCGGAATGGGAGCGGCCCCGCACCAGATTGGGAGCGCCCATCAGCACCTGCATGCCGTGTTCCCGGGACAGCCGCGCTGCGGTGAGGGTGGTGGGGAACTCGGCGATCACCATGCCGTGACTCACCGCCTCCAGTACATGGGCCTCGGTGGCGTCGTCGTGGCTGGCCAACGGCAGGTGACGGCGCCGGCAACTGGTCACCAGTGCCTCCCGGTTGGCCGGGCCGTAAGTATCCCCGGCGTGGGTGTGGCGGGCGATGAAATCGTCCATCTCGGCGTCGCTGAAGCGGTGTTTGCCCTGGTAGTAGTGGCGATACTTGGCGATATCGGCGAACTGGCGCTGGCCCGGGGAATGGTCCATGGCCGACACCAGGCTCACCATGTGGTGGTCGCAGAACGGCTCCCAGAGTTCCAGCAGATTGGCGCTGCTCACCTCGCAGCGCATGTGCAGCCGGTGCTCGGCCCGGGCCACGCCCCGGCGCTGGGCCTCGCTCACCGCATCGGTGAGAATCTCCAGATGGTCCAGCCGGCGTGCCTCCTCCACCGTGGTGCCCACCGCCAGCGCGTCGAACACGGTGGTGATGCCGCTGGCCACCATCTGCGCATCGTGGGCCAGCACCGCCGACAGGGCCGGCCAGAAGACCCCGGGGCGGGGGTTGAAGTGCTTCTCCAGATTGTCGGTGTGGAGTTCCACCAGCCCGGGCAGCAGATAATCCCCCTCCAGGTCCAGGGCGCCCGGCAGGCTGGAGGAGCCGCTGTCCAGTTCGCCGATCATGTCGTTTTGCAGTCGAACCGTGCCGGTGAATACCGCCTCGGCGGTCACCACCCGGGCATTGGTCAAGACAAGCTCCATAGTGATACTCCAGTCGGTCGGGATCCATCGGGGCGACCGATGCCCGAGGGGTATTCGATCAGGATCGGCTTATCCGGGTGGCCCGGGGCAGGGCGATCAACTGGTTGCCGTGGGTGAAGATCAGGTCCACCGGGCGTGCGCCGTCCTCGAAGCCGGGTTGTCTCCAGAAGCCGTGGTCCAGGCCTCCGATGGCCAGTGGCTGTACCGCATCCCCGTCGCCGAGCACGGCCACCGGCGGGGTGGCGCCGCTCAGGGTCGGTACCTGGATGATCAGCACCGTGCCTTCCCCCTCGTCGTCCACGGCGGCGCAGGCGCTCAATGGTGGCACGTTGTCCGGGATGCTGGCCAGGGCGTAGCGGGCGTCCACGGGATCCTCCACCAGCGGGCATTCGCAATGATAATCCAGATGTTGTTGCAGTCGCTTGAGGCGTGCGCCCGGATCCAGCCACAGCGGTGTTTCCACGTCCAGCATGGCCAGACAGATGGCCATGCTGGCCACATTCAGGGGTGCCACCACCGGCACCGGATCCAGTTCCATGGGGACACCTGGCCTGGCCATGGCTTCCTGTAGCAGTTGAAAGACCCGCTGGGCATCGTAGACCGGATCGTTGAAGCCGGGTTTGACAGGATAGGCAGTGTCGCCAGGCACGCTCGGGCCTCCCACGGTTCCCGCGATGGATAGTCAGCAACCTCGTCCATGTGGCTATCACCCGCGGGCCCGAACCCGGGGTGATTGCGAAACCGTATTTTATATGGCGGCTGGCCAGGTAAATCAACCATGGGCGTGGAACCCGGCGTGGTCGGGTGGATCAGTCGCCGTGGCGCTGGCGAACCACCCGCAGGCGTTGCCAGAGCCAGCGCATGGTATGCCGCCAGCCAGCTAGCCGACCCAGCCGGTCCAGTTCACCGGCGGGAATACCGCGCGCCGCGGCAACGGTGCGTTCCAGCATATGTTCCGTCTCGTGCATGGCCTCAACCCCTGGTGTCGGTCGTGAAGATTCATACCATATCGGTTCAGCGATTACCGTTTGGTGACAGGCGGTCCGTGGGCGGTGGCGCCGGGTGCAGCGCGGCGCGGGATGGCAGGCGCCAGTCCACCGGCGACTGACCCCGCTCGGTGAGCAGGGCGTTGATCCGGGAAAACGGTCGGCTGCCGAAAAAGCCCCGCCGGGCCGACAGTGGCGAGGGATGCGGGGAGTCCACGATGCCGTGGCGCTGGCCGTCGATCAGCGCCCGCTTGGCCCGGGCGTAGTTGCCCCAGAGCACGAACACCAGCGGCTGCTGGCGTCGGCTCAGGGCCTGGATGATGGCGTCGGTGAAGCGTTCCCAGCCGCGGTTACGGTGGGAGGCGGCCTGCCCGGCGCGCACCGTGAGTACCGCGTTCAGCAGCAACACCCCCTGATCCGCCCAGGGACCGAGAAAACCATGATCGGGGATGGGATGGCCGAGATCGTCGCGCAGTTCCTTGAAAATATTCACCAGGGACGGTGGCGGCGCCACGCCGGGCTGCACCGAGAAGCTCAGGCCGTGGGCCTGACCCTCGCCGTGGTAGGGATCCTGGCCCAGGATCAGCACCCGCACCGACTGGAAGGGCGTGCGCCGCAGGGCGGCGAAGGTCTGCGGGTCCGGCGGATAGATCGTGTGGGCGTTGCGCTCCCGCGCCACGAAGGCCAGTAACTCCTGGAAGTAGGGCTGGTCCAACTGATCGGCGAGTACGCCGCGCCAGTCCGGCGGCACAGTGTCATGGCAGGCGGCTATCATAGTCCTCGAGGGTCTTCTCTTTAACTGGTACCGCATGAAGACAACGGAACACGACTGGAATCTCGGTCCCGCCGAGGCGGTGGCGCTGCAAAAGCGCCTGCGCGGGCACCTTATCCTGGAGGATCGGCTGGGACCGGTGCGGCGGGTGGCCGGGGTGGATGTGGGCTTCGAGGCGGGCGGCCAGGTGACCCGGGCGGCGGTGGTGGTGCTGCATTATCCCTCACTCCAGCCACTGCACCAGGCGCTGGTACGCCAGCCCACGCGTTTTCCCTATGTGCCGGGCTTGCTGTCGTTCCGGGAGATCCCGGCAGTGCTGGCGGCACTCGGTGAGCTGCCCGAGCCGCCGGACCTGCTGCTCTGCGACGGTCAGGGCATCGCCCATCCGCGCCGCCTCGGGATTGCCGCGCATCTGGGACTGCTGGTGGATATACCCAGCATCGGGGTGGCGAAATCGCGGCTTTGCGGGCGCCATGGGGAGGTGCCTGCGGAGAAGGGCGGCTGGGCGCCGCTCACCGATGGAAACGAGGTGATCGGCGCGGTGTTGCGTAGTCGCACCGGGGTGCGGCCGCTGTATATCTCCCCGGGCCACCGGATCAGCCTGCCCACCGCGCTGGATTACGTGATGGGTTGCCTGACCCGCTACCGCTTGCCGGAGACCACCCGGCTGGCCGACAGACTGGCCTCGGGGAGATCCTGATGCACTGGCTGGTGGTGCAGCGCCTGCTGGGGATGCTGCTGATGGCCTTCAGTGGCTCCATGCTGCCGCCCATGCTGATCGCCCTGTTCGGTGGCGATGGGCAGTTTCTGTCGTTTCTGATAAGCCTGCTGGTGACTTTCGTGTTGGGTGGGGTGCTGTGGCTACCGGTGCGCCGCCAGCAGGTCGATCTGCGCGCCCGGGACGGCTTTATCATCGTCACCCTGTTCTGGACGGTGCTGGGGGTGTTGAGCGGCATTCCCTTCCTGTTCTCCACCCACCTGTCCATCACCGACGCGGTGTTCGAATCGGTGTCGGGCTTCACCACCACCGGCGCCACGGTGATCACCGGGCTGGACGGCCTGCCGCCGAGTATTCTCTACTACCGCCAGCAACTCCAGTGGCTGGGGGGCATGGGCATCATCCTGCTGGCGGTGGCGATCTTTCCCATGCTCGGAGTGGGCGGCATGCAGCTCTACCGGGCCGAGACCCCCGGCCCCATCAAGGACGAGAAGATCACCCCCCGCATCGCCAACACCGCCCAGGCCCTGTGGTTGATCTATCTCGGCCTCACGGTGGCCTGCGCGCTGGCTTACTGGTGGGCGGGGATGAGCCTGTTCGATGCCATCGGCCACAGTTTCAGCACCGTGGCCACCGGTGGTTTCTCCACCCACGACGCCAGCCTCGGCCATTTCAACAGCCTCACCATCGAGACCATCGCCAATGTGTTCATGCTGGCCGGGGGCATCAACTTCGCCGTGCATTTCGTGGTCTGGCGGCGGGGGCGGTATCTGGAGTACTGGCGCAACGCCGAGGTGCAGGGATTTCTGGTCATTGTCGCCGGCCTGAGTATCGCCACGGCGGCGCTGCTGTGGTGGCTGGAGTACTACCCGGGGCTGGGTACGGCGCTACGCCACGCGGTATTTCACGTGATCTCCATCATCACCACCACCGGTTTCACCACCCAGGATTTCTCCCTGTGGCCGAGTTTCCTGCCCATCATGCTGATCTACATCAGCTTCATCGGCGGCTGCGCGGGTTCCACGGCGGGGGGAATGAAAGTGGTGCGGGTATTGTTGTTGCTGAAACAGGGTTTGCGGGAAGTGCATCAGCTGATCCACCCGCGCAGCGTGATTCCCATCAAGATCGGCAATAAACCCATGGAGGCGCCGGTGGTGAACGCGGTCTGGGGGTTTTTTGCCCTGTACGTGTTCGCCACCGCCACCCTGACCCTGCTGATGGTGGGTACCGGGCTGGATGTGCTGTCGGCCTACGCGGCGGTGGCCACCTGCCTGAACGTCACCGGCCCGGGACTCGGGGTGGTGACCAGCAATTTCATTCAGGTGAGTGACCCGGGCAAGTGGTTGGCGATCTTCACCATGTTGCTGGGAAGACTCGAGGTGTTCACCCTGCTGGTACTGCTGACACCCGCCTTCTGGCGCCAGTAGCCCGGGCTATTCGCCGGACTGGAGCAGCAAGCCGAGCTTGCGCGCCAGCCGGAAGGTGGCCAGGAACACCACCACGCCGATGCCCAGATACAGAAGATTCAGCCCCACCGCGTAGCCCAGATAATCCAGCCGCACAGTGTTCTCCAGCAGCACCGCCCGCATGCCCTCGAACACATAGGCCGAGGGCAGCGCCCAGGCCACCGGCTCCAGCCAGTCCGGCAGGGTGTCGATGGGATAGTAGATGCCGCTCACCGGCGCCAGCGCGAAGATCGCCACCCAGGCGATGCTCTCCGCCCCCACCCCGTGGCGCAGCACCAGCGCCACCACCAGCAGGCCCACGCTCCAGCCCATCATCATCAGGCTGCCGAAGAAGGCCACCAGAGCAAGACCGAGGTCGGTGAGGTGGACGCCGTAGAACACCACCGCCAGCGCCGCCGCGGTGCCCACCCCGATGAGGGTGCGGATCAGGCTGATGGTCATCAGCGCCGCCACCAGCTCCAGGGGTCGCAGGGGACTGACGAACAGATGGCCGAGGTTTCGCGAGTGCAACTCCTCGAAGAACACCACCGAGAAGCCCAGTTGCGCTCGGAACAGCACATCCCACAGCAGTACCCCGGAGACCAGCAGACCGGCGGCCTGGCCCAGCACGTTGTTCTGGGTCATGAAGAACTGGCTGATGAAACCCCAGAGGATCATCTGCACGGTGGGCCAGTAGGCCAGTTCCAGCACCCGCACCCAGGAACTGCGCAGGATATACAGGTAGCGCCACACCATGGCGCCCACCCGGGCCAGGGTGCCGCTCATGGCCGGATCTCCCCGCTTTCCATGCCCCGGGCGATATCGAGAAATACCTCCTCCATGTCCTGGCGCCCGTAGCGACGGATCAGGTCGTGGGGCGCGCCGGTGGCGACGATGCGCCCGCCCTTCAGCATGATCACCGCGTCACAGAGTCTTTCCACCTCGCTCATGTTGTGGGAGGCCAGCAGCACGGTGGCGTGGGTGCGTCGTTGATAATCCCGCAGCACCCCGCGCAGCCGGTCGGCGGTGTCCGGGTCCAGCGAGGCGGTGGGCTCGTCCAGCAGCAGTACCTCCGGTTCGTTGATCAGTGCCTTGGCCAGCGCCACCCGGGTGCGCTGGCCCGCCGAGAGGCTACGATGGCGGCGCTGGAAAAACACCGCGATGTCCAGCAGTTCGCCGAGTTCCTGGAGGCGCCGACGCAGCTTCGGCACCTGGTAGAGCCGTCCGTACACCATCAGGTTCTCCCACACGGTGAGGCGCTGGGGCAGGTCCACGTAGGGCGAGGAGAAGTTCATACGGGGCAGCACCCGGTAGCGATGGCGCAGGATATCCTCGCCGAGGATGTGGATGCTGCCACTGCTCGGCAGCAGCACCCCCAGCAGCATGGCGATGGTGGTGGTCTTGCCGGCGCCGTTGCCGCCAAGGAGCGCGCAGGTGCTGCCCCGGCGCACGCTGAAATCCAGCCCGTCCACCGCCCGCACCGGGCCGTAGTGTTTGCGCAGGCCCTCCACCCGGATGGCGGGATCGCTCATGGCTGGACCGGCTCCCGGGCCAGTGGCGGAAGATCACCGTCCAGGCCCATGGCCTGGCGGATGATCAACTGCTTCAGGGGCAGCAGCCGATCGGTGAGTTGCAGACCCAGGCCCCGCAGCCCCCGCACCGGCGCCAGGCTCTGGCCGAACAGCCGCTGGAAGCCGTCCATGGTGGCCATCACCGTGAGATTATGACCCTTGCGCCAGCGCTCGTAGCGGCGCAGCACCAGTGGACTGCCCGGATCCCGGTTCTGGCGGGCGGCCTCGGCCAGCACCCCGGCCAGGGTGGCGGCGTCCAGCAATCCCAGGTTCACCCCCTGACCGGCCAGCGGGTGGATCACGTGGGCGGCATCGCCGATCAGCGCCACCCGGGGCGCGATATAGCGCCGGGCGTGTTGCAGGGCCAGCGGAAAAGCACCCCGCGGACCGGCCACCCGCACCTCACCGAGGCGCCGCTCAAAGGCGTCGCCGAGGGCCTCGCCGAGGGCCTCGTCGTCCATGGCCAGCAGGGCCTGGGCATGGGTGGCGGTGGTGGACCAGACGATGGAGCAGCGCCCGTCGTTCAGCGGCAGGAAGGCCAGCGGCCCGCTGGCCAGGAAGCGCTGCCAGGCGGTCTGCCGGTGGGGCAGTTCGGTCTGCACATGGGTGACCAGCGCCCGTTGCCGGTAGGACCAGCCGGTGGTATCGATCCCGGCCAGTTCCCGTACCCGGGAGCGGGCGCCGTCGGCGCCTACCAGCAAGCGGGTGCTGACGCGGGTGCCGTCGCTGAGCCCGAGTTCGAGCCGATCCGCCCGGGTTGCCAGGGTATCCAGGCTGGCCGGGCAGCGTAGACCGAGGGTGGCGTGCTGGCGCAGGCGCTCCAGCAGGGCATGCTGGATCAGCCGGTTCTCGACGATCCAGCCCAGCCACGGCTCGCCCACCATGGCGCTGGAGAAGTGAATCTGCCCGCGGCTGCCGGCATCCCAGACCCGCATCTCCCGGTAGGGACTCGCCCGCTGCTCGCTGATGGTGCGCCAGGCGCCGAGCCGCTGGAGGATACGCCGGGAGGCCAGCGACAGGGCCGAGACCCGCAGATCCACCTGTTCATCCGGCGCTGGCGGTAAGCGGCTTTCCAGCAGCAGCACCCGCAATCCGCTGTCGGCCAGGGCGCAGGCCAGGGTGGTGCCCACCATGCCACCGCCGTGGATGACCACCTGGTAGTCGTTCATGGAGATACCAGGGGCAGACCCAACGCCAGCCGCGGCAGCTTGCCGGTCAGCCCCATGGCCTGGCGGGCCAGCAACCGCTTGGCGGGGGGCAGCAGGTCGAACGTCAGCAGCCCCAGATTGCGGGCCAGCCGCAGGGGCGGCGGCGCGGCGGCGCCGAACAGCCGGGCCAGAGCGTCGGTGAAGGCCACGGTGCGGCGCTGGTCCCAGCGCCGCCAGTCGGCGTAGCGCTCCAGCACCCGCCCGTCGCCGAAATCCTCACCCCGGGCGTGGGCGTCGTGGATCACCTCGGCCAGCGCCGCCACATCGCGCAATCCCAGATTGAAGCCCTGGCCGGCCACCGGATGCAGGGTGTGGGCGGCGTTGCCCAGGAGCGCCACCCGGTGGCGGGCGTGCTCGGCGGCCTTCACCAGGCTCAGGGGATAGGCGTCGCGCCGGCCCAGCCGGATGAAACGCCCCAGCCGATCGCCGAAGCGCTCCCCCAGGGCAGTCAGAAACGCCTCGTCGGACAGCGCCAGCAGGGCCGGCACCCGGTCGCTGCGGGCGGTCCAGACCATGGCGCAGCGGTTGTCGGTGAGCGGCAACAGCGCCAGCGGACCGCTGTCGGTGAAGCGCTCGAAGGCGCGCTGGCGGTGGGATTCGGCGGGGCTCACATTGGCCACCACCGCGCTCTGACCGTAGTCGTAGCTGAAAGCCGGGATACCCAGTTCGGCGCGCACCCGGGAACGCATGCCGTCGGCCCCCACCACCAGCCGCGCCCGCAGTTCCCGGGAGCCGGCCTCGGTATCCAGGGTGGCGCTGGCGGTGGTGGCGTCCATGCGTAGTCCGCTCAGCCGGGCGGGGCTGACAACTTCCACCCCGGGTAGAGCCTCCAGGCGCTGCATCAGCGCCGCGCCCACCGCCCGTGCCGGGATCACGTAACCCAGCGCCTCCACGCCGTGGTCGCGCCGCTCCAGCCGGGCGATGCCCGGACGGCCCCGGTCGGAGATGTGGATGCTGTGGATGGGGCTGGCCTCGTCGAGATCATCCCAAAGCTCCAGCCCCTGGAAGATTCGCCGGGTGCCGTAGGCCAGCGCCAGGGTACGGTCGTCATAGCCGGGATGCCCGGCGCGGAAGGGAAATGCCTCCACCAGGGTGATACGCAGACCCAGCCCGGCCAGCGCACAGGCCAGAGAGCCCCCCACCAGCCCGCCGCCGACGATCAACACGTCGACGGCATCGACGCCGGACGGCGTGGGAGCGTCGCTCAATGGAGGCGGGCCGGCATATCGCCGGGTCCCCGGGCATGGAGTTCCTGATTGGTGAGGATCACCCCCACCCGGATGTACTCGACGATCTCGGCGTAATCGGCCTCGTCGCTGTCGCTGTCGTCGCCGGTATCCAGGTAATTCACCTGGGAGATCTTGGTGAGGTCGGTGAAGAACTCGCGCAGTTCGGCGGGTAACTGCCGGTCGGAATCGATGGTCAGGCCCAGCCCGAACAGGAACCCCTGGCACCAGCGGCTCAGGGCGGCGGTGCGCTCGGGCAGGCCCTCCTCGTCGCCCGGCAGCAGCAGGCAAAAGCCGAGGTTAACATCGCCGAGCTGGGACACCGTGGCCTCGAACAGCTCGCGCAGGGTATCCTGGCCCAGCAGGTTGACCTCGGCGGTCTCGCTGCTGACCTGGTCCAGCCAGAGATGGGCCGGCGTGGCCCCGTCCACGCAGAGCATGCCGCAGAGCATGCCGTGGATCTCGGAGGGGTCGGTGTGGTGGATGGAGCCGGCGACGACGTCGAAATCGGGAAGTGTTTGCTGGGACATGATCGTTCCGTTGAGTTCCTGAACTGAAACGCGTGGAGCGACGGACTTCCCATGATAACCTTATTCCTGACCCGATCCCAGTCTTCAGGATTGACCCTCCATCACCGCCACTCTATAGTTACACCCATGGAAAACGAGCCTGTCACCCGCAAGACCGAACGTTACATCACGGCCCTGGAAGAGCGCGTGGATGAGTTGATTCGCGTCTATGATCAACTCCTCGAAGAAAACCGCTCGTTACAGGCTCAGCAGGCCGAGCTGCTACGGGAGCGTGATGCGCTGATCGAGCAGAACGAGCAGTCCCGGATGCGTATCGAGGCCATGGTAGTGCGCCTCAAGGGATTGGAGCAGACCCCATGAGTAGCAAACCGGTGCCGGTCACGGTGAAGATTCTCGACAGCGAATACCGCGTGTCCTGTCCCCCCGAGGAACTGGATGCCCTGCACACCGCCGCGGCCTATCTCAGCGAGAAGATGCGCGATATCCGCGAGACCGGCAAGATCCTCGGCGTGGAGCGGATCGCGGTGATGGCCGCCCTGAACATCAGCTACGAGTTGCTGCACGGGCGCACCGAGACCGGCCAGTTCGTGGATAGCTGCAACGGTCGGATGCGAGATATTCTCAATCGCGTGGAACAGGCTCTTAGCAAATCCGCCTGAATGCCGTATGATATGGTTCATGGGCACTCTCTGCGATGTTCGTCAGGGTCAGCCGGTAACACCCCTTGATCCTAAGTTTTGATACCCGGGAGATGGGATTGGTATCTGGTGTGCAGGTCCGCCATGTAGCGGAAAGCCTTAAGGATGCCAGTGAGTCTCCCACTTGGACCATCTTGGTTCAAGGGTAAAGGCGACCCAACGGCATCGGCGGAGGGTGTTCTCTCCCAATTTTCCATGGCCTCGAACACTTCGCCCGATTCCCTGAAAGCGCTGCGTCGCAGGATTCGCGACATGCGCCGTGATCTCTCTGGTACCGTGGCCCGCACCAGCGCAGAGCAAGCGGCGCGGTTGATCGGCAAGCTACCGGTCTTCGACGAGGCCCGCGCCATCGCCGCCTATCTGGCCTTCGACGGCGAACTCATCCCCGCGCCCATTCTCTCCCTGGCCTGGCAACAGGGCAAAACCGTGTACATGCCGGTCCTGCGCCCGGATGCCTCCATGGTCTTCGCCCCGTACACCCCGAATACGCCCATGAAGTCCAATCGCTACGGTATCCCGGAACCCGACGTACCGGAATCCCGGTGGCTGCAAGCCCGCGAGCTGGATCTGGTGTTGACCCCGTTGGTGGCCTTCGATGAGGTGGGTTATCGTCTGGGCATGGGCGGTGGCTTCTATGACCGCACCTTCGCTTACCGGCGCACCGGGTCCGGTGGACCCTGCCTGCTGGGGCTGGCCTTCGAGTTACAGTGCCATCCGGTACCCCATCGGGACTGGGATATTCCCCTGGATGGGGTGGTGACCGAGCGGCGGATCTATCGTTTCAGCGAGCGTTTGGGGTGAACTACTGGTTGATGAAGTCCGAACCCGCCGAGTTCGGCATCGACGATCTGGCGGCCAGTCCGGATCAAACCACCCACTGGGACGGGGTGCGCAACTACCAGGCCCGCAACATGATGCGCGATCGGATGCGGGTAGGGGATCGGGTGTTTTTCTACCATTCCAACGCCGAGCCGCCCGGCATCGTCGGCATTGCCGAGGTGGTGTGGGAAGCCTATCCCGATCACACCGCCTTCGATCCGCAGGATAAGCACCACGACCCCAGGAGCGATCCCGCCAAGCCCCGCTGGTTCATGGTGGATGTGCGGCTGGTGCGAAAGCTGGCGCGGCTGATTCCGTTGAGCGAACTGAAGGCCCAACCGGCGCTGGCGGAACTGGCGCTCCTGAGGCGGGGTAACCGGTTGTCCATCATGCCGGTCACGCCCGATCAGTGGGCGGCGATCCTGGCCATGGAGACACCGCCCGCCTGAGTCACCGGTTCAGGGGTAGCTGGCACCCAGGAACAGCCGGTAAGCGGGATTATCGCTCTCGTTCCAGTAGGGATAGCCCAGCGCGTCCAGATCCCGCTCGAAACTCGCCCGCTCGTGCTCCGGCACCTGGATACCCGCCAGCACCCGACCGTGGGCCGAGCCGTGATTGCGATAGTGGAACAGGCTGATATTCCAGGGGCCGATGCTGTTCAGAAACCGCAGCAACGCCCCGGGGCGTTCCGGGAACTGGAAGCGGTACAGCAACTCATCCCCGAGATCCGGCGAGCGCCCGCCCACCATGTGGCGGATATGCAGCTTCGCCAGTTCATCGTCGGTCATGTCCATGACCCGGTAGCCCTGTTCCCGCAGGGCTGCCAGGATCTGATCCCGCTCGGTAGCGCCCTGGCGCAGTTCGATGCCAGCGAATATGGTGGCATCCGTGCCGCCGGCATAGCGATAGTTGAACTCGGTGATGGAGCGCTTGCCGATGGTCTCGCAGAAGGCCCGGAAACTCCCCGGGTGCTCGGGGATGGTCACCGCCAGCAGGGCCTCGCGCTGCTCGCCGTACTCGGCCCGCTCGGCCACATGGCGGAGCCGGTCGAAGTTGATGTTGGCGCCGCAGTTGATAGCCACCAGGTTACTATCTCGCAGCTCTTCCCGGGCCACGTACTTCTTCAACCCCGCCACCCCCAGTGCCCCGGCCGGTTCGGCGATGGAGCGGGTGTCGTCGAAGATATCCTTGATGGCGGCGCAGATCTCGTCGGTGGAGACCCGGATCACCTCGTCCACGGTTTCCCGGGCGATGCGAAACGGTTCCTCGCCGATCTGGCGCACCGCCACCCCGTCGGCGAAGATACCCACCTGATCCAGCATCACCCGCTCGCCGCGGGCCAGCGCCGCGTGCATGGAGGCCGCCTCCATGGGTTCCACGCCGATGATCCTGATATCCGGGCGCAGGAACTTGATATAGGCGCTGACCCCGCTGATCAGCCCGCCACCGCCCACGGCGATGAACACCGCGTGGATGGGGTCGGGGTGCTGGCGAAGGATCTCCACGCCGATGGTGCCCTGGCCGGCAATCACGTCCAGATCGTCGTAGGGATGGATGAAACTAAGCCCCTGCTGCTGTTCCAGCATCCGGGCGTGCTGGTAAGCTTCATCGAAGGCGTCGCCGTGGAGCACCACCTCGCCGCCGAAGCCCCGCACCGCCTGCACCTTGATGGGGGGCGTGGTGGTGGGCATCACGATCACCGCGCGGATGCCGAGCCGGTGGGCTGCCAGCGCCACGCCCTGGGCATGGTTACCCGCCGAGGCGCAGATGACGCCGCGCTCCAGCGAGGCTCTATCCAGGCTGGCGATCTTGTTGAAGGCACCCCGGAGCTTGAACGAGAACACCGGTTGCAGGTCTTCTCGTTTGAGCAGCACCCGGTTGTGGAACCGGTTGGACAGGCGCGGCATAGCGTCCAGCGGGCTCTCAATGGCGACATCGTAAACGCGGGCGGTGAGAATCTTTCGGATTAGTGTCTGCATGGGCTGAATAATGAACAGGTGATCAGAGAATGGGTAGCGAGGATCGGAAAAAGCGCGCCGCCGAGGCCGTACTGGAATTCGTCGAGGATAATACTGTCGTGGGTGTGGGTACCGGCTCCACGGTGAACCATTTTATCGATGCGCTGGCCCGCATCAAGGGTAGGATCGAGGGCGCGGTGTCCAGCTCCAACGCTACCACAGCGCGCCTGAAACAGCACGGCATTCCGGTGCTGGACCTGAATGCCGCGGGACCGCTCACGTTGTACGTGGACGGCGCCGACGAGGCCACCCGGGACCGCCATCTGATCAAGGGCGGCGGCGGGGCATTGACCCGGGAAAAGATCGTCGCCGCGGCTAGCGAACGCTTTGTCTGCATCATCGATGAATCCAAGCGGGTGGATGTGCTGGGAGAGTTTCCGCTGCCGGTGGAGGTGATTCCCATGGCCCGTAGCCATGTGGGGCGGGAACTGGTGAAGCTGGGCGGGCAACCCGCATTACGGGAGGGGTTCACCACCGATAACGGCAACCTGATTGTGGATGTGTATAACCTCCAGATCCTGGAACCTTCACGATTGGAATCGGAACTGAACCATCTGGTGGGGACCGTGTGCAATGGTCTGTTCGCCCGGCGTCCCGCCGATGTGCTACTGGTGGGTACTGATCACGGCGTGGAGCGTATCGACTGAAACAAAAAAAAACGGGCACCCGAGGGTGCCCGTGCAGGCGCATACAGACCGGTTCTTGAGAGCCGGCTTAGAAGTCGTGACGCATACCGATGGAGACGGCGCTGCTCTCGGTGTTCGGCACATCGTCGTCGGCGTCCACGCCCACGTACTCGAGCCACAGACGGGTGCGAGGGCTGAAGTTGTACTGGTAGCCAAGCTGCCAGAAGTTCACTTCACCGCCGTCGTCGTAGTCGTTCAGGGCATAAGAAGCACGGATGATGTTGCTACCGAAACTGTAGGAACCGGCGACCATGTAGTCTTCCAGTTCAAGGATCTCGTCGTTGTTCTCGTATTTGTTGAACGTAAAACCGACGGACCATACATCAGCGCCGTAGCCCAGAGCCACACCCCACAGTCGCTCGCCGTCCACGTCGTCCTTGAAGTAGGCACCACCGGCGGTGAAGCCGGCATTGGCATAGGCGATACCGGCGCTATGGGTATCCACATCCTGCTCGTCGTCGCCCCCCACGAAACCGTCGGCGCTGCCCATCAACTCGGCCTTCAGACCGGCGAAGTCAGGGGAGGAGTACATCAGCGTGCTGCTGACGCGGAACGGGCCGGGATAGTTGGCGAAGGAGAAGCCGTTGTTGAAGATATCGTTCAGACCCATCACGTTGTAGTAAGGGGTCCACTGACGACCGAGGCTGACGGTACCGAAACCACCGCGCAGACCCAGCACGTGGGGACGACCGCCACCGACGCCGCTGGCGCTACCATCCATCAGGTCCACGCCGAATTCGTACTGGTAGATGGCGCTCAGACCACCACCCAGATCCTCGGAGCCCCGCACGCCCAGACGGGAGGAGTTGTTGGCCAACTGCCAGTAGTTCTCGTCGTCGTCGTCGTCGGTGAAATCGGTGCTGTCGGGATCGACATAGTTGAGAGAGCCCCGGGCGGAACCGTAGAGGGTGGTCTCGGCGTAGGCCGCGGAGACGCCCAGCACGGCAGCCACGGCCAGAGCGATTGCAGACTTGTTCATGAGGTTAACTCCTGAGGTTACGTTGCGCCTTAACAACAAAGCGACTGAAGACTTCGTTGTGCATTTTATACTCATGTAAGAGCAAAAACGCAACTCTTTTTTCAAAAAAAGCACAAACCCCGGTTTTTGGTTGTTTACTCGCAACAGCCCCGCGAAAAAATGGGTCATTCTGGACCGGCGACTCCTCCGAATTAGATCGTTAAACATACCATGTCGGTAGGGCGTGGTAAAACTGCCAAGGCACAAAAAAAGCCCGCTCTTGTGGTGAGCGGGCTACAAAATGAATTCGGGTCAAACGGCGGGAACGGAGGATCAATCCATCCCGCGCGGGGCGTGGCTTTAACGCTTGGAGTACTGGGTGGCTCGACGGGCCTTGCGCAGCCCCACTTTTTTACGCTCCACGGCGCGGGCGTCGCGAGTCACGAAACCGGCCTTACGCAGAGAGCCCCGCAGGCTGTCGTCGTATTCCATCAGGGCGCGGGTGATACCGTGGCGCAGGGCGCCGGCTTGACCGGACATGCCGCCGCCGGCGACGGTGGCGTGGACATCGAACTTATCGCTCAGATCCACCAGTTCCAGGGCCTGACGGGTGATCATCTGGGCGGTTTCCCGGCCGAAATACACGTGGATGGGCCGGTTGTTGATCATGATCTTGCCGGTGCCGGAACGCAGAAACACCCGCGCGGTGGCGGTTTTGCGGCGGCCGGTGCCGTAATATTGGGTGGTAGCCATAGTGCCTCGGGTCCCTTACAGTGCCAGCGACTTGGGTTGTTGTGCGGTGTGGACGTGCTCGGGGCCTGCGTAGACCTTGAGCTTGCGAAGCATCGCCCGACCCAACGCGTTCTTGGGCATCATCCCCTTCACTGCTATCTGCAGCACCCGCTCCGGGTGTTTGTCGATCATCTGCTGGAAGGAGGCTGATTTCATGTGGCCCACGTAACCGGTGTGGTGGTAATACACCTTCTGCTCGGGCTTGTTGCCGGTGAGCCGGACCTTCTCGGCGTTGACCACCACGATGTAATCGCCGGTATCCACATGGGGGGTGTATTCCGGCTTATGCTTGCCGCGCAGGCGTCGGGCGATCTCGCTAGCCAGTCGCCCGAGAGTCCTGTCGGTAGCATCGACCACGTACCAGTCGCGCTTGACCTCGGCCGGCTTTGCGCTAAACGTCTTCATCGATCGCTCCAGTAAAGCAAAAATTCAAGGGAAGCGAGTATATTAGCCAGTATGCCGGGGCTTGACAAGGTGTCAATCCACGGCCTGGCGAATCTCCACGCTGTGTTCCACCCGCGCCACCTGGGCCAGCATGCGGCTGGCGGAGCAGTACTTCTCCGCCGACAGGTTCACCGCCCGCTGCACCTGCTTCTCGCCGAGGTCATGGCCGGTGACGATGAAATGCATGCGGATGTGGGTGAACACCTTCGGCGCGCTGTCGGCCCGCTCGGCATCGATCTCCACCACGCAGTCGGTGATGTGCTGGCGGGCTTTTTTGAGGATCTCCACCACATCCACCGAGGCACAACTGCCCATGCCGAGGAGCAGCATCTCCATGGGCCGGGGGCCGAGATTGCGCCCGCCGAGATCCGGCGGGCCGTCCATCACCACCGCGTGGCCGCTGCCTGACTCGCCCACGAAGGCCATGCCCTCCAACCACTTCACTCGCACTTTCATGGCTGTTGCTCCCCGGTATCGAACAATGCCGCCAGCCGCACGCCGGGATCCGGGGCGCGCATGAAAGCCTCGCCCACCAGGAAGGCATGGATGCCATGCTCGCGCATCAGTGCCACGTCCCTGGGCGTGTGGATGCCGCTCTCGGTGACCACCAGCCGGTCCGGCGGGATCCGCTCCCGGAGCCGGATACTGGTTTCCAGCCGGGTCTCGAAGGTATGGAGATCGCGGTTGTTGATGCCGATCAGCGGCAGGCCCAGCGCCAGCGCCCGCTCCAGTTCCACGGCGTCGTGGACCTCCACCAGCACGTCCATGCCGAGATCCACGGCCAGTCCCGCAAGCTCTGCCAGTTGCGGGTCGCCCAATGCGGCGACGATCAGCAGAATGCAATCGGCGCCCAGCCAGCGGGCCTCGAACACCTGATAGGGGTCGATGAGAAAATCCTTGCGCAGCGCCGGCAGCGGACACACCTCCCGGGCCGCGCCCAGATGCGCGGGGTCGCCCTGGAAGAAGTCCCGATCGGTGAGCACCGACAGGCAGGTGGCACCGTGGTGGGCATAACTGCGGGCGATCCCGGTGGGTTCGAAGGGCTCCCGCAGTACGCCCTTGCTGGGCGAGGCGCGCTTGATCTCGGCGATCACCGCCACCCGGCCCGCCGCCAGCCGGGCCGCCAGCGCGCCCCGGAAGGGACGGGGCGCGGGGAGCTTTTCCACCGCGCCGGCCAGTTCCCGCAGCGGGCGCTGCTCGGCGGCAAGGGTGAGTTCCTCGGCCTTGCGGGCGAGGATGCGCCTGAGGATATCCGGGGTATCAGGGTTCATGCCGCCTCCCGGGTGAACTTCACCAGTCGTTCCAGCACCCGGGCGGCGCTGCTATCGTCCAGCAGACGCTGGGCGCGGGCCACGCCGTCGGCGAGACTGTCCACCAGATTGGCCGCATAGATCGCCGCGCCCGCGTTCAGCACCACGATATCCCGCGCCGGACCCGGCGTGCCTGCCAGCACCTCGCGGATCATGGCCAAACTCTCGGCGGGGCTGTCCACCCGCAGGGTGTCCAGGGAACTGGTGGTGAGGCCGAACGCCTGCGGCGTCACGCTGTAGCCGTGGACCTCGCCGTTTTTCAGTTCCGCCACCCGGGTGGGACCGGCGATGGAGATCTCGTCCAGCCCGTCCTCGGAATGCACCACCAGCACATGGCGGCTGCCGAGTCTTTGCAGCACACGGGCCAGCGGTTCCACCAGATGGTCGGCGAATACGCCCATGAGTTGATTATCCGCACCCGCCGGGTTGGTGAGCGGGCCCAGCACGTTGAACACGGTACGAATGGCCATCTCCCGGCGCGGACCGATGGCATGGCGCATGGCGCCGTGGTGCTGGGGGGCGAACAGAAAACCCACGCCCACGGTCTCGATACAGCGGGCCAGCCGCTCCGGCGGCAGATCCAGCTTCACCCCGGCGGCCTCCAGCACATCGGCGCTGCCGGACTTGCTGGACAGGGAGCGGTTGCCGTGCTTGGCCACCCGCGCCCCGGCGGCCGCGGCCACCAGCGCGGTGGCGGTGGAGATGTTGAAGGTGCGGGCGGCGTCGCCGCCGGTGCCGCAAGTATCCAGCAGATGTGGCCCGGAGACTTCCACCGGGGTGGCCAGTTCGCGCATCACCCGGGCGGCAGCGGCGATCTCCTCCACGGTCTCGCCCTTGATCCGCAGCGCCACCAGAAAACCGCCGATCTGGGCGGGGGTGGCCTCGCCGGTCATGATGGTGCGCATCACCCCGGTCATCTGTTCGGCGCTGAGGTCGTGGCCCTCGATGACGGTGCGGATGGCGTCTTGCATATTCATCGGGCAGCGTCCTGATTGAGTTCGAGAAAATTCTTCAGTAACCGATGGCCGCAGCCGGTGAGGATGGACTCGGGATGGAACTGCACCCCCTCCAGCGCGTATTCGCGGTGCCTGACGCCCATAATCTCGTCCAGCTCGCCCGCCGGCGTCTCGGTCCAGGCGGTGATCTCCAGGCAATCCGGCAGGCTGTCGCGCTGGATCACCAGCGAGTGATAACGGGTGGCCTCGAAGGGATTGGGCAGGCCCCGGAACACCCTGCTGTCGGTGTGGTGGATCAGCGAGGTCTTGCCGTGCATGATCTCCTGGGCATGGACGATCTTGCCGCCGAAGGCCTGACCGATGCTCTGGTGGCCCAGACAGACGCCGAGCAGCGGCAGTCGTCCAGCCAGTTGTTGCACGGTGGCCACCGAGATACCCGCCTCGTTGGGCGTGCAGGGACCGGGGGAAATCACCAGCCGCTCGGGCTGGCGGGCGATAACCTCCTCGACGCTGATGCAGTCGTTGCGATGCACCTCCACCTCGGCGCCCAGTTCACCCAGATATTGCACCAGGTTGTAGGTGAAGGAATCGTAGTTGTCGATCATCAGTAACATGGATGGCGCCTCCTCAACCCAGTCCGCGTTTGGCCAGCGCCACCGCCCGGAACATGGCGCGGCGCTTGTTGAGGGTCTCCTCCCACTCCAGCGCCGGCACCGAGTCGGCGACGATGCCGCCGCCGGCCTGGATGTGCAACTCGCCGTCCTGGATCACGGCGGTGCGAATGGCAATCGCCGTGTCCATGTTGCCGGACCAGGACAGATAACCCACTGCTCCCGAATAGATGCCCCGCTTCACCGGCTCCAGTTCGTCGATGATCTCCATGGCGCGGATCTTCGGCGCACCGCTCAGCGTCCCCGCCGGGTGGGTGGCGCGCAGCACGTCCATGGCGGACAGTCCCGGGCGTAGCTTGCCGGTGACATTGGAGACGATGTGCATCACGTGGGAGTAGCGCTCCACGGTGAACTGCTCGGTAACCTGCACGCTGCCGATCTCCGCCACCCGGCCCACGTCGTTGCGCCCGAGATCAATGAGCATCAGGTGTTCGGCCCGCTCCTTGGGATCGGCCAGAAGCTCGGCCTCCAGCGCCCGGTCCTCGGCCTCGGTTTTGCCCCGGTGGCGAGTGCCGGCGATGGGCCGCACGGTGACCATGCGGTCCTCCAGTCGGGCCAGAATTTCCGGCGAGGAGCCGACGATGTGGAAATCCTCCAGGTGGAAATAATACATATAGGGCGAGGGATTGAGGCTACGCAGTGCCCGGTACAGATCCAGCGGTGCCGCCTCGAAGGGGATGGACATGCGCTGGGAGGGCACCACCTGCATGCAGTCACCCTCGCGGATGTAGTGCTTGATCTTCCCCACCGCGTCCTCGTAGCCCTCGCGGGTGAAGGTGGCGGTGAAATCGGTCTCCGCCACCGGCGCCCCGTCGGCGGCGGGCCGGGGATACTCGGGACGGGCGCTGTGGAGTCTGTCCACCCAGGCGTCCAGCCGCTGCTGCGCCTTGGTAAGGCCCCGCTCCAGCGCCGGGTCCACCAGCGTGATCAGAAACAGCTTGCTGCTCAGGTTATCGAACACCAGCACGTCCTCGGAGACCAGCAGCAGGATGTCCGGGGTGTCCAGGGGATCGGGATTGGGGCAGCGGGCCAGCCGCGGCTCGATATAGCGGATGATGTCGTAGCCGAAGTAGCCCACCAGCCCGCCGATGAAGCGCGGGCCTCCACCCGGTAGCGGCGCCACCCGGTAGCGGCTCTGGAATTCCTCGATCCAGGCCAGCGGATCGGGAACTTCCGTCTGCTCGACGATCTCGCCGGCATGCTCCACGGTGATTTTATGGTCCCGCACCCGGACGATCTTCCGGCAAGGCAGGCCGATGAAGGAATACCGGCCCCATTTCTCGCCCCCCTGCACCGATTCCAGCAGATAGCTGTAGGGCTGGTCGGCCAGTTTCAGGAAGGTACTTAAGGGGGTATCCAGATCCGCCATGACTTCCCGGTGTACCGGGATACGGTTATAGCCCTCCCGGGCCAGTGCGTCGAACTCGCTCTGATGCATGATGATTCCTCGATAAGCTGAAAACTGAAGACGATCAGGTCCTCAGCGACGCCATCGGGAATCCAGCAGGGTGCGGACCCTGATCCGGGCGAAACTCATGGAGTCGCCGCCCTCTGTAGCAGCTCCGGCAGGGCGGTGAGGGCGTCGATCACCGCGTCGGCACCGGCGTCGTGGATGGGCTGGCCGTGGTTGTAGCCGTAGGGCACGCACACCACCGGGCAGCCGGCGTTGCGGGCGGTGCGCACATCGGTGATGGAATCGCCCACCAGCAGGGTTTGCTGGATGGACACGCCCAGTTGCGTGGCGGCTTCCAGCAGCATGTCCGGGGCGGGTTTCTTGTTGGGGACGCTATCGCCCCCCAGCACCACCGGGAAGAACTCGGCCACACCCAGACCCGCCAGCAGCGGGTGGGTGAAGGCCGCCGGCTTGTTGGTGACGCAGCCCAGTCGGTAGCCGCGCCGCGCCAGTTCCCGCAGGCCCTCCGCCACCTCGGGGTAGAGGCGGCTGTGGACGCAGAGATTCTGGTGGTAGTGCTCCCAGAAGCGTTCCTTGGCCCGCGCCAGTAGATCTGGATCGGCCTCGCCGTGGTCGTCGTTGGTGAGGGCCCGGTGCAGCAGGCGCTCGGCACCGTTGCCTACCCAGTTGCGCACCGCCGCCTCGCCCCGGGGCGTCATATCCAGATCCTGAAGCGTGGCGTCCACCGCCACCGCCAGATCCGGTGCGCTGTCCACCAGGGTGCCGTCCAGATCGCAGAGTACGGCGGCCACTTCGAAGCGTGCGGTCATGGTGTCACTCCGGCCAGCGCCTCGCGCATGGCGTCGATGGTGGTCCGATAGTCGGGGGTGCTGAATATAGCGCTGCCCGCCACGAAGGTATCGGCCCCGGCGGCGGCGACCTCGGCGATGTTGTCCACCTTCACGCCGCCGTCCACCTCCAGCCGGATGTCGTGATCGGCGGTGTTCAGGATCTGTCGGGTCTCGGCAAGCTTTTGCAGGGTGATGGGCAGGAAGCGCTGGCCGCCGAAGCCCGGATTCACCGACATCAGCAGCACCATGTCCACCTTGTCCAGCACGTAGCGCAGGCAATCCAGGGGTGTGGCGGGGTTGAACACCAGCCCGGCCCGGCAGCCGTGGTCGCGGATCAGTTGCAGACTGCGGTCGATGTGCTCGCTGGCCTCCGGGTGGAAGGTGATGTAGCTGGCCCCGGCGCTAGCGAAATCGGGAATCAGTCGGTCCACGGGCTTGACCATCAGATGCACGTCCAGCGGTGCGGTGACGCCGTGGTTTCTGAGGGCCTGGCAGATCAGTGGGCCGAAGGTGAGGTTCGGTACGTAATGGTTGTCCATCACGTCCACATGGATCATGTCGGCCCCGGCGGCCAGCACGGCATTCACCTCCTCACCCAGCCGGGCGAGGTCGGCGGATAAAATCGAGGGGGCGATGAGATATTCCGGCATGGCAGGTCAGTTCCGCGACCAAAGGGAATTAACAGTACCCGATAGCCCCGGTTCAGGACAAGCGTTCCAGACGGCGGAACACGAAGGGCCAGGGGTGTTGCGGGTCCGCCGGGTGGGATTCGCGCCAGACCTCCCGCCAGTCCCGTTCATGGATGACCGGAAAAAACGTATCGCCCGGTATCTCGGCATCGATTTCGGTGAGATACAGCCGCTGCACCCGGGGCAGGGCCTGCCGGTAGAGTTCCCCGCCGCCGATGATGAACACCTCCTCGGCATCGACGACCATGGCCAGCGCCTCCTCCAGCGAAGTGGCCCGCTGGCAGTCGGGCGCCTCGACGCCGGAATTGCCGCTCACCACGATATTGCGCCGGTGGGGCAGCGCCCCGCCGATGGACTCGAAGGTACGCCGGCCCATGATCACCGGCTTGCCCCGGGTGGTGCGCTTGAAGAACTTCAGGTCATCCGGCAGGTGCCAGGGCATGTCGCCATCGCGACCGATCACCCGGTTGCGGGACAGGGCGACGATGGCGGCGAGAATCACCGGATATCCCCGCAATCCTCGGTGACGGTGAAGGGTGGCCCGTCCAGGCGCAGCGCCGTCATGCAGTTGCCCCACACGCAACCGCTCTCCAGCCCGTAGATCCCCGGCCGCTCCCGGTAGCCCATGGCCGCCCAGTGGCCGAATACCAGGGTCAGATCGGCGCTCCTGCGCCCCGGAACCTCGAACCAGGGAAGCAGCGGCGGCGGCTGACTGCCGGGCGGACCCTTCTGTTCAAAGTCCAGGCTGCCGTCCGGGTACAGGAACCGCATCCGGGTGAGGCAGTTGGTGATGAAGCGCAGCCTGTCCATGCCGCCGAGCGCCGGGTCCCAGCGCCGCGGCTCGGCGCCGAACATGGCCTGAAAAAACTCGCCATGATCCGGGCCTTGCAGCACCGCCTCCAGTTCCCGGGCGCAGCCCATGGCGGTGGCCAGATCCCACTGGGGCGGGAGACCGGCGTGGATCATGGTGTAGCCGAGCGCCGGGTCGTGGTGCAGCAGCGGCTGGCGGCGCAGCCAGTCCAGCAGTTCATCCCGGTCCGGGGCGTCCAGGATCTCCTGGTAGGTATCCTTTTTTTTCGGCGCGGTGACGCCATGGGCCGCCGCCAGCAGGGTGAGATCATGATTGCCCAGCACCGTGATGGCCGATTCCCCCAGATCCCGCACGAAGCGCAGGGTGGCCAGGGAATCGGGGCCGCGGTTCACCAGATCGCCGACGATCCACAGGCGATCCTGCCCGGGGTCGAACTCCAGCCGCGCCAGCAGGCGTCGCAGGGGGGCCAGACAGCCCTGGGGATCGCCGATGGCATAGACCGCCATGGGAACTCCTTTAGTGCAGGGTGCGGGGAATGGACAGGCTGAAGGGGGCGATGGGGGCCTCGAAGCTCACCCCGTCGTCGGCCAGCATCTGGTAGCTGCCGCGCATGCTACCCACCGCGGTCTCCAGGATCGCCCCGCTGGTGTAGCGGAAACTCTCGCCGGGGCGCAGATACGGCTGTTCCCCCACCACCCCGGCGCCGCGCACCTCCTCCACCTTGCCGTTGGCGTCGGTGATGATCCAGTGGCGGCTGAGGAGCTTGGCCGGCACCGTGCCCGCATTGGAGATGGTGATGGTGTAGGCGAATACGTAGCGGTCGCTGTCGGGCTCGGATTGCTCGTCCAGGTAGAAGGCGTTGGCCTGGATGTCGATGGCGTAGCTGGGGGCGTTGTTCATGGGAGGAGCTCTCAGGCGGCCAGCGCGGCGGCCTTACGCCG
>JGI12109J20283_12649155_pt1 | contig 31924 bp, 28 predicted proteins | sample ElkSlonscriptome_12_FD_20283 | JGI IMG/M metagenome (IMG submission 20283)
GGCGACGCAAGCCGATGTGGATCGCTGGGGGCAAGGGGTGCGGCTATCGGCGCGTCGGGGTGTGGTGCGAACGTCGCGGCGTCTGGGACGTGATTCGGTAGCGATCGGGTCGGCTCGCTCGGGAAGGGCGGCGGGGACTGAACCGAACGGTGTACCGGCGCAAGGACACCGTCAAGCGGACCATCGGTCACCAGAAGGAGAACCGCCGAATCAGCACTCGCTTCGAGAAGCTCGCCATCAGCTTCCTCGGCATGCTCAAGATCGCCTTGCTCAGGCGGTGCCGCGCTCTCCTCGATCCATCGGGCACGACCTCGTCCAACGAGAGATCGGCGACCAGTTGCTTCAGCTTCCGATTCTCGTCCTTGAGCTGCTTGAGCTTGCGCCCCTCGGCGACGCCCATCCCCGCGAACTTTCGCATCCAGCGGTAGAAAGGCCTGCTCGCTGACGCCGAGCTTGCGGCACACTTCCTTCGCCGGCGTGCCGCCCTCGGCCTGACGCAACGCGAACGCGATCTGCTCGTCCGTGAACCTCGACTTCTTCATCGACCCAGCGTCCAAACAGAATCCGAATAATCGCTGATCTGCTCACGCTGCGTTTGGGTCAAGAAACAGGTTCATGCGCACAAAGAGACGACTCGTGGCATTATGTTGGTCGGCAGCGTCGCTCGCTTGGCGACGCCTCTCAGGAGAGGAGGCCAGCATGAGAGACGGCGACGAGCTGTTGGTGCGTCCTGACGGCATCGAACTGTCGCGTGGTCGAGCCGCCGCGCTTGGGCTCACCCACAATTCGCTTTGCTTCGGGCAGTGGGTCGAGGGTCGGCGCGGGCGGGGCCGGAGCAAGATGTATCCGCGGGACGATAAAAGTTACGACCCTGAGCAGCAGGGGAGCCACCTCATCTTGTCGGTCATCCACCCCGACAAATGGCCCGCGGCGTTCGCAATCGAAGCTCGTCTGCAACGGTCCCCTGGAGCGATGCGCCGCTTTCTCGGTGACCTGGCTCGCATCGGTGTGAATATCCTGCTCATCGACAGCAGCGCGAGCGGATACAACGCCGACACGGCTTACGCCATCTGCGAACTGCCGAAGTTGTCCGCCGACGTGCAACGGCGTCTCGGCCAGCTCTCGTCACAACTCCAGGCCATATCAGCGGCGAACACGAAATTTAGCCCGGAGGAGATTGCTGAGAACAGGCTTCACCGCCGTCGTCTCGCCTTTCAGGATATTGGGCGCCGGGTGTACAGCGCTGCCCTCGCCGTCGAACTCGAACTCCGGTTGGGCGACGCAAGCTATCGGCAGGCGCAGACGTTCCTTCATCGGCCAACTGTGACCTGCGGGTGGTCGCCTTGGTTCAACGATCGCAACGACGCCGAGCAGATCGAAGAGATCTCGATCCTCGCCCAATCATACGGGTTGCTTGCGAAGCCGGGCCTCCAGGAACGAGAGATCTCCCCCGAGTTCGGAGTGCGCGAGTACCGCGAGGCGATAGCCGACAAGCTCGGCCAGCGAGCTCACGCCACCGCCCAAGACGTCGGCAAAGAACCGCCTCCGAATCGCGACCCGCATCTCGGCGACGGAGGCGATTCCGCGATCCACTCCACGCTCTCCGTCTTTGATCGCCACGCCCATCCAGCCGTGTCGGTCAGGGCCCTCACGACGCTCGCTTACGCGCGTGTCTGGCGCGTCTGGGACGAGGCTTCGGCGAACGCTTTCGAACCGATCGAGTTCAAGTACGACGCGCGCAAGCAGTTGCTCGCGATCTCGGTCGAGCCGCCGGTCTCGGACGAGACGGGGCCGAGCACCGCCGCTGCCAACGACCGCCGAGGCGACGCCCGTGTTCATCGGGAATTGCAGCAGTTGACGAACAACACCGAAGGCCCCGAGACATGGAAACAACCGCTTGTCGGGCTCGGTTCGTTCAACCGTGCCGAGCGATCGCTGCGGTTGCGCCTGCTCCGCGATTGGTTTGCCGATTCCGAAGCGGCGGTTATTACCGTCAACTACGAGTTCGATCGGGCGAGCGCATCCGAGCAGCGAGGACCGGGTCTGCTCCACCGCGTCGTCGACGGACTCTCTGCGCCGCTGCGTTACAAGATCGAGCGGGTCACAAATAGCCTGCTCTACTCATCGCCGCAACTCGAACGCGGCCGCATGAGACTGGTGATCGTCAACGTTAGACGCAGCGAGGAAGACGAGAGGAACCCTCAAAGCCGCGCGTTCGACGTCGGCGATGAGGTGAACCGGCCCGCTGGCACGCGCGGTCGAGACGAAATCGAGCAGTGCCTCCGCGAGACGCTGGACGGCCTGCCTTGGGTGACCTACAGCGTTGAAGTCCATTCGCTCAAAGAGCGGACAATCGCCCGTTACAAGGGCTCTGAAGGGAACGAATGACGATGAGCGCCTCAAGTCCCGGCTTTCCAACGTTCGAGATCGAAGCCTGGCTGCGTGCCCGCGGCTTCGAGGAAACGACGAGCACATCCGAGCGCGAGGGCCGTCCCGCGGTCGAATACGCCATGGACCCAACCGTCAAAAAGACCCGCCAACTCCTCGTGCGGGCCGGTGCCGACCTCGAATTGTTCGAACGCGTCGCCGCCCGGCTCAACGCTGACCGTGTCACGGTCGCCGCGACACAAGCGAGCGCCATCATCGCAGATCAGACCTTCACTGCCGAGGGCTGGACGTTCCGCGGCGCCCGACTGGTGCTCGCGCTCGCGGGGTTCGATTACGACGGGCCCGCCCATTCGCCGTCCAGCAAGGCGCAAGTCGCCTTGTTCCACAACGTCCACTGCGTGGGCTACGAGATCAGCCCGTATGTGCTCCTCCGCGACAACGTCGCGTGCCTTGCTCTCCGAGAGTGGTGGCCCACCGTGGTCCGGGCCCCGACCACGCCCATCGAGTAAGCCCCCGGCCGCCAAAGCGCCCCCAGCGGCTGCGTCGAAGCTCACCGGCGGGCCCGCGCAAAATGCGTCCGGATAACCAAACAAATTCCGATAATACCGCTTTAGAGGCTGCAATCGGCGGAATTTTCGGGCCTCGCTTTATCTTTTGCTTGCAAAAGTAAGACAATTGTCTTACTGTCCAACTCTGGGCGTTTGGTGACAGACGCCGCAAACAGCACGATCTCACCAGCGGAGTGTTGCACATGGCTGAAACGAATCACATGCACGACAGCGGTTCCAACCGGACGACCAATGTGGACGACTTCGCCCGCACGTTCTCCCAAGCGGCGAGCGGCTCCTCGCTCGACGACCTCACCGCTCACGTCGATCAGCCCAGCATCGAACCGCAACATCGTGAGCGAGCGAAGGCCCTCGTCGTCGGCGAAGGCGTTCAGCGAGGCCTCTCCTTCTCGATCCCCGTACCCGATTCGGTCCAGGAGGGGTGGTGGGTCTGCCAATGCTTCGACCTGCCGGGCGTGATAGGTCGTGGCCCAACCGCGGAGTTCGCCGTACAGACGGCTCGCGAGCTGGCCGTTGAGTTAGTCGTCCGCAAGCTTGCCACTGGCAAGTCCGAGGCCGACGTGCTCGCCGCACGCGAAGCAGGCAAGAGAACGAAGTCGATCACCATCAAGCTCACGCCCGCGGAGGCGAACCAAGTGAAGCTCTCGGCGCGCGACGCGGGGCAGACTGAGTCCGATTACGCGAGACAGAAACTCTTTGCGTAACCGGCGGTTAGGCCGTGCCTGACGGATTGTTTGTTCGGCGCTTGAGCGGTTGCGCTTCGCTTCGGCTCGATGGAGAGTACCCGTGACAGGGAGCCACGGATGCGACGATTCGAGCTCGCCGATGAGCAGTGGAAGCTGATCGCGCCGGTGCTGGCATGAGTCGAAGCGCTTTGAGGACGCGGTCGCGAGGGTGCGGCTGAGGCGACGCAAGCCGATGTGGATCGCTGGGGGCAAGGGGTGCGGCTATCGGCGCGTCGGGGTGTGGTGCGAACGTCGCGGCGTCTGGGACGTGATCCCGCAGCGCTCGGAACGGCTCGCCGGAGAAGGACGACGGGGGTTCAAGCGGCTCGTTTATCGCAGTCGGAATCGCCGAGCGGACCATCGGTCACTTCGAGGGGAACCGCCGCATCGGCACCCGCTTCGAGAAGCTCGCCATCGCCTTCGTGGGCATGCTCAAGCTTGTCTTCCGCGGGCGGAACGTCGGTCTCCTCGATTGGTCAGATTCGGCCTGGGCAGCGGCACGGCGATTGCGGTGGGCGTGGCGGACGCACGACGGACCCTTATGGAGGAGGCGACATGTACGAGCACGCTGGGAACGAGTACACGAGCGAGGAACTGCTGCTGGCGTATGTAGCCGAGCGGATCGAGACGATGGTGGATCGGATGGTTCGGCGTGGTTTGAGTCGGATCGCGGTGTTCGGCAGCCGGGAGCATTCGGCGTGGCTGGCGCAGCGGATTGAATCGATGGGGAAGTTGCCGATCGTGGCGTTCGTGGATCGGCCGGACCGAGTGGGGGAGGCGGTGGACATCGGCATCCCGATGCTGGCGATCGACGATCCGGGGCTCGCGGAGGCGGCGGACGTGGTGTTGATTTCGGACGACCGTTGCGAGGACGCGCTGAAGGCGTTGGCGGAGCGGCGCCTGCCTGGGGGTGTGATGGTGTTCGGGCTGTACGGACGGTTTGCGTTCGGCGACGAGCCGCTGGGGGCGGTGGACATGGCGTCGGGGCTGCCGGAGGCGGGGGCGCAGGTGGAAAGTAAGCGGCCGACGGGGACGCTGTCGGGCGGGGAGGGGTATGGACAGCGGATGAATCGGATGGTGAACGCGGCGTAGGGGCGCGGGTCTTGCGGGAAGGGCGGCGGGGTTTGCGCGAGATGTGGCGGCTTGCCCCATGACATTGTGGGGGGGTGGTTCCCAAGAATGAGGTATGCGTCGACGGGTGCTGGTCATCTCGCTGGTGGGGTTGTTGGTGGCGATCGGGTTGGTGCTGAGCGTGATGCCTGGGCCGGCGTTCGTGTTTTTCGGGCTGGCGGTGATCGTGCTGGCGGGTGAGTTCGCGTGGGCGCAGCGGTGGCTGCGGGCGTGGGCGGTGTGGTTGCGGCGGCAGGGTCGTCGGCGTTTTCGGGGGCGGTTCGAGGGTCGAGCGGAGTGGGCGGCGTCGCACATCGAGCACGGGGTTCGGCGTGCGGCGGTGCGTCGCCGTCGTCGGCTTCGTGGCAAGTCGAACCCGAGTTGGTTCGCGGGGCTGGGCGGTCGAGGGAAGAAGGCGCGGACACTCGAGCCGGTGGGTGGGGGTCGGAACCCGCGGCGGTGTCGGCCGCTATCGTGAGCGTATGGGCGCGATCGGTACGGACGAGGAAGGGGGCGCCGAGGGGGGGCTCTCGGGGGGCGTGTGTGCCGGGGGGTCGGATCGTGGTGCGGCGATCGCGGAGGCGGTGCGTTCGGTGTGGGGGTATGAGTCGCTTCGGCCGCTGCAGTCGGAGTCGATCGAGGCGGCGCTGGAGGGTCGGGACGCGTTGACGGTGCTGCCGACGGGTGGGGGGAAGAGTTTGTGTTACCAGGTGCCGCCGCTGGTGACGGGTCGTGTGACGGTGGTGGTGTCGCCGCTGATCGCGTTGATGCACGATCAGGTGCGGGCGTTGGAGTTGAACGGGTACGCGGCGGCGGCGTTGAACTCGGCGGTGGCGTTCGAGGAGGCGCGGGAGATCGAGCGGAAGCTGGTGGAGGGTGAGTTGAATCTGGTGCTGGCGGCGCCGGAGCGGATCATGACGGGGGGGTTCCGGGCGTTGCTGGGTCGGTTGCAGGACGCGGGTCGGTTGGGGGCGCTCGCGATCGACGAGGCGCACTGCATCAGCCAGTGGGGTCACGATTTTCGTCCGGAGTATCGGCAGCTTGGCGGTTTGCGGGAGGTGGTGCCGGGTGCGGCGATGCATGCGTTTACGGCGACGGCGACGCCGCGAGTTCGGCGTGACATCGTGGAGCAGTTGGGGTTGCGTGAGCCGCGTGTGTTGGTGGGGGAGTTCGACCGTCCGAACCTGACGTACCGGGTGCGCTCGCGGCAGGGGCGTGGCGAGCAGCAGGTGTTGAGTGCGGTGAAGCGGATGGAATCGCGGGGCGAGGGTGGCGGAGCGATCGTGTACTGCCTGAGTCGGGCGGACACGGAGCGTCTGGCGGAGCGTCTTCGTGAGGAGGGGCTCGACGCGCGGGCGTATCACGCGGGGCTGGAGGCGGGGAAGCGTCGGACGATCGAGGATCGGTTCGCGAACGAGCGTTTGGACGTTGTGGTGGCGACGGTCGCGTTTGGTATGGGTATCGATCGTTCCAACGTACGTTTGGTGGTGCACGCGACGATGCCGAAGAGCGTGGAGGCGTATCAGCAGGAGTCGGGTCGGGCGGGTCGGGACGGGCTGGATGCGGAGTGCCTGCTGCTGTTCGGCTCGTCGGATTACATGCGGTGGCGGCAGCTTTTGGAGCGTTCGGCGGCGGAATCTGGGTCGTCTGTGGAGGCGCTGGAGGCGCAGTTGGGACTGCTGGAGCAGATGCAGCGTCTGGCGGCGTCGTTCGTATGCCGGCATAAGCAATTGAGCGAGCACTTTGGGCAGAATTATGAAAGTTCGTCGTGCGGCGCGTGCGACGTGTGCTTGCAAGAGACGGCTGCGGAACCGCAGAGCAGGCGGTTGTGTCAGGTGCTGCTGTCGGCGGTGGCGCGGACGGGGCAACGATTCGGGGCGACGCACATCGTGGACGTGGTGAGGGGTTCGCGGGCGGAGCACGTGATGTCGCGGGGGCACGATCAGTTGCGGGTGCACGGGATGCTGTCGTCGCGGTCGAAGGGTGAGGTGCTTTCGATGCTGGACCAGTTGGTGGCGGTGGGTGCGTTGGAGGTGTTGGGGGAGTACAGGTCGCTGCGTTTCGGGCGGTTGGGGAAGGAGGTGATGACGGGAGAGCGTGAGGTGCAGTTGGCGGTGCCGATGGGTACGCGGAGCGATCGGAAGGAGCGTTCGCGAGCGCGGGGCGGGGGTTCGGTGGGCGGTCGGCCTTTGTCGGACGAGGAGCGGGCGTTGTTCGACGGGTTGAAGCGGGTGCGGAAGGCGTTGGCGGAGGAGACCGGTGTGCCGCCGTATATGGTGTTTTCCGACGCGACGCTGCGTGAAATCGCGCGGACGAAGCCTGTTTCGAGGACGCGGTTGCTGGAGGTGAAGGGGGTGGGTTCGCGGAAGTTGGAGTTGTTTGGGGAGGCGGTGCTGGCGGCGGTGGCGGAGCACGCGGGCGATGCGGGGGGCGATGCGGACGGCGGCGCTGAGGGAGAGGGATCGGCGGTGGCGGGGTGAATGGGGTGTGCTCGCGGGTGATGTGAGGGGCGCGGGGTGATGAAGAGTTGCGCGGGGCGATGTGGAGTTGCGCGGCGGGGTCGTTGGTGAAGCGAGCTGGGGTTGGTCGGGCGAAAGCGGCAGGGGCGGGGGAGGTCGGCGCGGGCGGGTTGAAGAGCGCGGCGGAGCGGCGAGCGAAGTCATCGGATGGTGACATGGCGAGCGAGGCGGCGCGTCGGTGATTCGGCGCTCGCGCTACAGCGAGAAGGGTGAGGTGGAGCTACCCATTGCACCTGAGTCGTGTTCAAAGTATCCCGAATGGGCGGCGGGTGCGACGGCGGAATCCGCACGCTGAGCGGGGTGCGGCGGTGTCTGAGTGAACGATTATCAGAATTCCTCGTCACGAAGGTGCGCAAAAGTTTGCCAAGGCGCCATTCGGCGGAATGGTATAGACAATCTGACCCATCAACATGATTGCATTCGTGGAAAGGCCTTTGGAGAGACATGGCACCCACCGCAGACCCCGCCCCGCGGACGGATCACCGATTCCGCAAAGCCCGTACGGACCACCGCGACGAGACCGCTGAGGATTACACAGAGGCCGTGGCGGAGTTGTTGCAGCGACACGGCGAAGCCCGTGTGAAAGACCTTGCCGAGATGATGGGCGTGAGCCACGTCACGGTGTCGCGGGTCGTGTCGCGTCTGATGGAGAAGGGCTTTCTGATTACGGAGCCGTACCGGCCGATCATGTTGACGGAGCGTGGCAAGCGTCTGGCGGAGAAGGCGAAGGCGCGGCATGATCTGGCGCTGGAGTTTCTGCTGGCGTTGGGCGTGCCGCAGGAGTCGGCGGAGATGGATGCGGAGGGGATCGAGCACCATCTCAGCGACGAGACGATGGAGGCGATGCGTCGGTACGTCGCGGAACGCCGGTAGTTTGGCGGGGAGGTAAAGCGGTTTACGGGGGGCGGTTTACGGGGAGCGGGGGGCGGTGGCGGCGGCGGGCGGGATATTTGCGACGGGGGACCGGGCGGCAGAGCGACCGGGTGGGACTAGAGTGATTCAATCGTGCGGACGCCGATGGAGCGGAGGCATCATGAATCGCTTTGTTTCGCGCAATACTCGGACGGGGGCCGGTCGGTGGGTCCGGGTGGCGGTGTGTTGCGTTGGGTTCGGGTTTGTGTGCGTGGGCTGCGGCGGCGAGCGGTCGGACGAGCGTGCGTCGGACGCGGACGCCGGTGATGTCGGCGCCGTTTCGGAGCGTTCGACGCCTGCGTCGGCGGTTGTCGCGGCGGATTCGGGCGATGGGGAGGCGACTGGCGAGGCGAGCCGACCGCCGGTGGTGCTGTCGTGGCGAGTGGATCTCAAGAACGTGCCGGGGGTGTCGCCGGGGGTGTTGACGATCACGGCGGCGGCGACCGATCGACGCCGTGGACCGATCTGGCGGGATGTGGCCCGGCGGAGTATCCGTGGTGTCGCGTGCGGGCCTGAGGTGCTGCGCCTTATTGGGCCGCGCGGGGAGATCCATCGCTTGATGTTGGTGCCGTATCCATTGCTCGCGGGTGCGTTCGAGTTGTCGCCCGCTTGGCCGCGCCCGGATGGTCGCGTCGAGCTGAGGGGGAAGCCGGTGTGGATACCGACCGATTCGACTCATGGATGGACGCGTGGGGGTGAGGTCGAGCCGCCGACGGCGGGGCGGGGCCCATTTGAAGAGGCGCCGTGGGATTCGAAGGGCTTAGGCGAGTTCTATCCCGACCCGAGGCGGGGTTGGGTAGAGCAGGTTTGGCGGGCCCCCCTGCAAGAGCCGTGTTCCCCTTTTATCCGTCAAGTGAACGAGTGGACGTGGGAAGCGGATTTCTGGGTCTTATCGGGCGCGGCGGCGTTGCTTCGCGAGGGAGGGCGTTTGGCGATGAGCCCCGAGGCGATGTTTGACCTCGCGAGCGACGGGGTCGGGGTGGCGGGCGAGCGGCGGGGCGGCGGCTGAGGGAGGGGGTGTGAGGTTGAGTGGGGGGTGGTTGGGGGTGTTGGTGTGGCGCGGTTGGTTGAGAGGCCGGGTCGGGAAGGTGGCGAGCGGTATACTCGCGCGGGTGTTGTCGGCCGCGTGTGCGGAGGGTTGTCGTTCGTTCGCGTCGCGGTCCGCGTTTCCATCAGCCAGCCAGGGAGTTTGAAGCATGCGCGCGATCGTCACGGGCCAGGTGGGCATGGACAAGAAGGCCTACCTGCAGGAGGTCGTCGATTTGGCCGGCGAGCAGGGTGAAACGGTCAAGCTGTTCAACGTGGGGGACATGATGTATGCGGAGGGGCGGGACATCACGCCGGGTCGGATTCTGGACCTGCCGTGGTCGCGGCTGAACTCGCTGCGTCGGGCGGCGTTCAAAGACATCCGGGCGGACGCGCAGGGCTTGAAGCACGTAATCGTGAACACGCACGCGACGTTCCGTTGGCGGCATGGTCTGTTCCCGGCGTTCGACCTGGACCAGATCGCGGCGCTCGACCCGGACGTGTTCATCTGCATGGTGGACAACATTGAGGTGGTGCACCATCGCCTGCATACGGAGCACGACACGGACGCGCCGCTGAAGGACTGCATGGTGTGGCGTGAGGAGGAGATTCTGGCGACGGAGATCATCGCGCAGGCGTTGCACAAGCCGTTCTACATTTTGAGCCGTGGTCGCCACCAGTCGACGGTGAAGACGGGTTTCCGGTTGGTGTGCCGACCGGAGATGCGGAAGGTGTACCCGTCGTTCCCGATGTCGCACGTTGTGGACATGCCGGACACGTTGCGGGAGATCGAGGAGTTTCGTGCGGAGTTGGCGAAGCATTTCATCACGTTCGACCCGGCGGACGTGGACGAGAAGCTGCTGCTGGACAAGGCGATCGAGGCGGCGAAGAAGGGTCAGGACACGCTGGTGTACGAGCCGCACGCGTACGGTGGTTCGCGTGGGATGCCGTCGTTGAAGGTGCGTGTGCGCGAGGTGTTGGACATCGCGGGGGACGTCGACGGGCAGATTTACATGCGTGACTTCAAGCTGATCGATCAATCGCACATGATCGTGTCGCTTGTTCCGGAGCTGCCGGGGCCGGATGGGAAGGGGATTCCGGGGCTTTCGTCGGGCGTTGAGCGTGAGTTGCAGCACGCGTTCGAGCACACGAAGGAGGTGTACGTGGTGTGGAAGCCGAAGAAGAACCCGAGCCCGTTCATCACGGAGACGGCGACGCGTATTTTCGAGTCGACGGAGGAAGCGTTGGCGCACTTCGAGGAACAGGGGATGTTCGCGGAGACGAACCTGTTCGGGCATTGAGGGCCGGGTGGTCGGCGGCGCGGGCGTTGGTGCGGATTGCGTTGGTGCGGTTGGCGGGAGGCGGTTCGCGGGCGGGGTGGTTGATGTGGGGGCGGTCGACGGGGGAGGGTGAGGTTCGGGCGTTGCCGGGGGTTGGGCCTTTGCGTCTGCGCGGGTCGGCCGGGTCGGCGTGCGGGTGGGGTGGGTCGGCGCTCAGGCGCGTTGGCCTTCGAGGAGCTTTTTGGCTTCGCCGACGAGGTAGAAGGACCCTGTGATGCAGATGAGGTCGTCGCGGCTGGCGGCGCGTCGTGCGATGCTGACGGCTTCTTCGAGCGTGCCGGCGACTTGGTGCATTTTGACGAATCTGGACTCGAACTTTCTGGCGAGTTCGTCGGGGTCGGCGGCGCGCGGGTTTCCTTTGGCTTTGGTGAAGATGACTTTGTCGCCGACGGTGTCGACTTTTTCGAGCATGGCGTCGACGTCTTTGTCGGAGGCGCAGCCGAAGATCATGATCATGGAGTCGTAGGGGACGTGGGCGCCGATGGATTTGACGAGAGCGGCGAGTGCTTCGGGGTTGTGGGCGCCGTCGAGGAGGATGCGTGGTTCGCCTCGGAGGATTTCCATGCGTCCTGGCGCTTTGGTGGCGGCGAGTCCGTCGACGACCTTGATGTCGGGCAGGTCGATGTCCTGTGTTTTGAGTTTGTCGAGGATGGCGAGGACGAGTCCGCAGTTGGCGGCCTGGTGCTCGCCCGGGAGTGGGACGGGGACGTGTTCGTAGGTTGAGGTTTGTGTGGTGAGGCCGATGCGCATGTGTGGTCCGAGCTTTGGTGAGGCCTCGAAGCGTTGTGAGAACTCGACGTCTTTGCCGAGTATTTCGAGCGTGGCGCCGACTTCTTCGGCTTTCGCTCGGAGGACTGTTTCGGCGGGTTCGGCTTGGGGAATGGTGAGGGCGGGTACGCCGGGCTTCATGATTCCGGCTTTTTCGGCGGCGATGGCTTCGAGGGTGTCGCCGAGGAATTGCTGGTGGTCGAAGCCGATTCGGGTGATGGCGGAGACGACGGGCTCGATGGCGTTGGTGGCGTCGAGTCGTCCGCCGAGTCCGACCTCGATGATGGCGACGTCGACGGCTTGTTCGGCGAAGTGGAGGAGTGCCGCTGCGGTCATGACCTCGAAGAAGGTGACGTCGCCGAGTTTTTTCTTTGACTTGTGGAGCGCTTCGACGGCCTTCCCGACGCGGGAGAGGACGTCGGTGAAGGCGTGCTCGTCGATGGGGTGCCCGCTGATGCTGACGCGTTCTCGGACGGAGACGAGGTGGGGTGAGGTGTAGGAGCCGACGGCGTAGCCGGCCTCGTTGAGGCATGAGCCGAGCATGAGGGCGACGGAGCCTTTGCCGTTGGTGCCGGCGATGTGGACGCACTTGAGTTCGGCGTGGGGGTCGTCGAGCGAGGCGAGGAGGGCGTGCATGCGGTCGAGCTTGAACGACTGGGGATCGACGCGGCTTGGTCGGAGTCGCTCGACGTTGACGCGTTCGTACAGCCACCGAACAGCGGCGTTGTAGCTGGAGAATCCGCGTTTGGGGACGGCGGATTTCTGTCGAGCGCCGGCGGCACGCCGCGCGCGGGAAGACGTCGCCGGCTTTGAGCCGCCCGATGATGCTGACTTGGAACTGGCCATAGATCGACGATTCTACCCGAAACCGGAAGCGGCTCTCGCGAGTTCTCGAGAAGGGCGGCGGTTGGGGAACGGCGTGGGTCCGGAGGGGGTCGCGGAGCGGTGGAGCGGCTAGGCTTCACGCCCCGATTTGTCGGCGTGTCAGCGTGCCGGTGTTGCGGCGTGTCGGCGTGTCGGCGTGTCGGCGTTGCGGGGCTGAGCGGTTGGAGGTTGGCGTCGTGCGGTCGAGCCGCGCGACGAGATGGGGGCACGGGTTCATTCACACTTTGTTTGCGGGGTTCCGAGTCAGCTATGTCGAAGAAACACCATCACCATGACGGCGCGAGCGAGACCGGGGGCGGGCCGGGGGTCGGGGCGCCCGTGTCGGCGGCGGGGTCGATCGGCGAGACGGCGTTGCCGGCGAAGCTGAGCGAGTCTTGGCGTGTGTTCAAGATCATGGCGGAGTTCGTGGACGGTTTCGAGACGTTGGCGAACCTGCCGCCCGCGGTGTCGGTGTTCGGTTCGGCGCGGACGCCGCCGGACAACGCGATTTATAAGCAGGCGGAACGAGCGGCGCGACGCCTGGCGGAGCTTGGCTATCCGGTGATCACGGGCGGCGGTCCGGGCGTGATGGAGGCGGCGAATAAGGGGGCGTGCGAGGCGGGTGGTATTTCGGTGGGGCTGAACATCGCGCTGCCTCATGAGCAGATGCCGAATCCGTACCAGACAATCAAGCTCGATTTCGACTACTTTTTTTGCCGGAAGGTGATGTTTCTGAAGTACGCGCGTGCGTTTCTCATCTTTCCGGGCGGTTTCGGCACGATGGACGAGTGTTTCGAAGCGCTGACGCTGATGCAGACGGAGAAGATCGATCCGTTCCCGGTGGTGTTGGTGGGGACGGACTACTGGTCGGGGTTGCTGGATTGGATTCGGAGCGTGATGGGAGATCGTTTTTCGAACATCTCGCCGGGCGATCTGGATCTGGTGACGCTGACGGACGACGTGGAGGAGGCGATCGAGCGGATTCACGGGTTCATGTCGCAGAGCGATCGGCGAGCGACGCACTTCGATTCGGGTGAGGGGACGCGGACGGGGATCAAGAGCCGGCGGAGCTTGCCGGACTTGAGGCGGAAGAAGAAGTGAGCGGCGATCGGTTTGATGTCGTAGCGAGTTCGACGAAGCGAGGCGTTCGGGCGTCGGCGAATGCTGCGAGCCGGGGGGAAAGAAGATAGCAACGAACGACTCGGTGGTGAGGAGCCCTCGTGCTTGACGACGAAGAAGGGGCGTGACAGAATCCGCGCGCGATCTTTTTTGCGTAGTCATTAGACATGAGCGAGGGCCGGTGTTGTCGAAATCTCTGTGGAAGAAGCTATGGACGACGCTCGTAGGCCGGGCGGTGAGGCCGGGCTGCGGGGTCTCCGTGGGGAGTTCGCGCTCGGGAGCGAGGTCGTTTGCGACTCTTGGTTGTTTCGTCGAGTGGAAAGGGCAGCGGTTCGGGCTGACCTGCGAGCATCCGTTTCTAGAGCAGCGGGAGGGCGCGGAGGTTCGCGAGTACGACGTGCGATCGGGAGAGATGTTGGGGCAACTCGGTCGGCTTTCGGAGCGTGCCGGCGTTCAAGTGGATGTGCTCGACCACGAGTTGGACTTTCTGTTGTTCCGCATCCGGTCGGGGGTCCGAACGTGTTATCGGCTTCCGCCGCCGATTGGGCGTTTGAGTGGTGACCCGTTGCGGGAAGCGGATTTGGAGAAAGGCGTTCGCGTGCGGATGAGCGGCGCCGTGGGGTGTGGTTCGGTGGGGGTCGTTTCGGGGTTCACGCAGCCGCTCCGATTCCCTCTTGGGCGAGAGGGGGAAGTTGGGTTCGCCGACGTGCTTGTCGAGGTGACCCCGACGTTTGCGACCGAGGATGGGGAACGAAACGACCCGGTGGACTTCGGTCAACGCGGCGACTCCGGCGCCCTTGTGGTGACGGAAGCGGGGGCCCAACCGCTCGGCCTGTTGATCGTGACGAGCGGCGACCGACTTTGTCGGCGGGGGTACGTGTTGCCCATCTGCCGCATCCTGCGCCATTTGCGCGAACAGGGGGAAGTCCGGATTCTGCGATAGCGTCTGCGGAAGATTATCTTCTTGATCGCCATTGGAAAAGAGGCTACGCTCTGAGTGAATAGACAAGCTTGCGCCATTATTCTAAAGCGATGGGCTTTTGGTATCCGATAGGATCGTCGGATGTCGGTCCCAGGGACGGGTTCACGAAGGCGAGCCATGGCGTTTGCCTAGGCACCTGATCCCGGATGAGGATGCTTCTCGATGTCGACACTCAAGCTTGAAGAAGCGCGATCGGTGCTCCGCCGGCATCGCGGTGAGTTTGCTCAAATCTCGGGCGTGGTCGCGGTGAGCCTTGCCGTCCGTGACGAGCGGGTGCGGTTCGTGGTCAGTGTCGATAGCGAGGATGCGGCTGGTCGCGTGGCGGCGCTCGGGCGCGGGGAGATCGACGGTTATCCGTTGTACGTCGAAGTCGTCGAGGCGCTTGCGGCGTCGTCCGGCGAGCACGCTTCGTCGGTGGAAACTCGGAGCGGAATAGAGACGGCGTGGTCGAGCAGGCCCGCTGCGGACCGGTTCGACGGCCTGATCTTTCGACTGCTTCATCGCGTCGCGGCGGTGTTCAAGCGGTCGGCTGCGTGAGCAGCCACCCCCGGGTTTGACTGCCGCTGAACAGGCGAACAGCCGGTTCGTGATGTTGGGTCTCCGCGACGGGCCTTTGTGACGGGCCGTCGGGTGGGTCGTGCGATCAGCTGGTGGCTTGTTTGGCGCGTTCGCGGCGTGGGGGTGAGTCTTCGCCTTTGGTGTCGGCGGAGGGGTAGGCGATGCGGCCGTGATAGATGGAGCAGAGTGACTTGGTGACGGCGTCTTCGATGAGGTTGAGTTCGGCGAAGGTGAGTTCGCAGTCGTCGAATTGACCGTCGCGGAGTCGCTGCATGGCGATGTCGTGGACGAGGGTCGCGATGCGTGAAGGGGTGGGCTCGCTCATGGCGCGTGTGGCGCCTTCGACGGCGTCGCAGAGCATGAGGATGGCGGCTTCTTTGGTGCGTGGTTTGGGGCCCGGGTAGCGGTACTCGATCTCTTCCGGGGCGGCGACGTTCTCGTCGCTTTCGGCGGCCTGTTTGGCCTGGTGGTAGAAGTAGGTGACGAGCGTTTCGCCGTGGTGCGATTCGATGTAGTGGTGGAGCGAGCGGGGGAGGTTGTACTCGCGGGCGAGTTCGAGTCCGTCTTTGACGTGTCCCATGATGACGAGGAGGGACATGGCGGGTGAGAGGCGGTCGTGCTTGTTGAGGCCGCGTGGTTGGTTTTCGACGAAGTAGTCGGGTTTGTTGAGTTTGCCGACGTCGTGGTAGAGGCATCCGACGTAGAGGTGGAGGGCGTCGGCGCCGATGGATTGAGCGGCGGCCTCGGCGATGGTCGCGACGTTGAGCGAGTGGTTGTAGGTGCCGGGCGCGCGTTGCTGGAGTGTGCGGAGGAGGGGTTGTTTGGGGTCGCGGAGTTCGGAGAGTGTCATGCCGGTGGTGACGTCGAAGATTTTTTCGACGGTGGGCATGAGGAAGAGGGTGATGGCGCCGGCGATGAACCCTCCGAGTGAGGCGAGGAGCATGTCCCAGGGGAGTTCGCGGACGGCGGGTCCGACGGCGGGTCGGTCGACGACGGCGACGGCGGCGACGCCGAGTGAGAGTGCCGCCATGACGAGGACGGTAGCGCGGACGACGTCGGCGCGGGAGCGAATTTCGCCGAGTCTCCATGCGGCGGTGGCGCCGCCGGCGAAGACGGCGAAGCACTGTGCGACGGAGAGGTCGAGCGCGACGCCGATGGCGGCGATGGTGACGCCGGCGATGACGAGCGCCATGCGTCGGTCGTAGGCGGTGACGACGACCATGGTGATGAGGGTGAGTGGGAGGGTGAGCGCGAGCCAGAGGGCGCCTGGTGCGGCGACGGCGATCCAGACGGCGCCGAGCTGTGCGCCGGCGATGAGTGCGGCGATGGCGAAGCTGCGCCATGGTCTGAGGACGACGCGTCGGTTGTAGAAGTAGAGGTAGCCGGCGAGTCCGACGACGAGGGCGGCCATGATGGCCCAGACGCCGGCGGCGGTGGACATGCGTCGGTCCCATCCGAGACTGTCGAGGTAGGCGCGGCGCTCGGCGGCGAGAATCGCGACGTCGCGGAGGTCGGCTTCGTCGCCGCGTGCGATGAGGACCTGCCCGCGGGAGAAGCGGTCTTCGACGACGTCGGTGGTTTGCTGAACGAGTCGTTCGGTGGCGTCGGGGTCGAAGGTGAAGGTTTCGACGGCGTTCATGACGCGTTCGACGACGACGTCGACGAGGGCGCCGTAGAAGTTGGCGTTGCGTGCCATGCGTTCGAGCGTGGCGCGCATGGCGGCCTCGTCGCCGCGGTTGATGACGTCGGAGGCGACGACACGGCGTTCGGAGCCGTCGGCGTAGCGGAGGACGAGCGTCTGGGTGCCGCGGGCGCGGATCTGTTGGACTTCGGTTTCGGAGAGGAGCGGGCGCTCGCGGAGGCGATTGACGAAGGAGGCGACGCGTTGTCTCCAGAGCGGCGAGGAGGCGCCGTTCTGTGTCTGGAGTCGGAGTTCGCTGGCTTCGGTGGCGCCGAGCCGGTATTGCAAGCGAACGTCGGCGGGGAGGTCTTCGATGGTTGGGGCGGCGGCGACGAGCTCGGGCAAGGCGGTGAGCTGGTTGCGGAGGGCGTCGAACTGCGTGTCGTCGGCGACATAGACGCGGGGGGCGTTGGCCTCGCGCATTTCGCGGCGTGACTGTGTGCGTTGTTCGTTGACGACGGAGAAGTCGATGCGGGCGACGTGGGTTTGGTCGGAGACGCGTCCGGGCTCGAGTCGGACGGCCCAGCGTCCGCCGATGACGGAGGTGGCGAGGACGACGCTGAGTACGGCGGCGATGAGCATGCCGGGGACGGCGGCGGGGTGGGCGAGCGCGGCGCGTGTTCGTGGGACGAATCCGACGGGGGCGGGTCGTCGCAGTTCGGGTCGGCGAATGCGTCCGCCGCCTTTGCGTCGGGCGGCGGTGGTGGTCTCGGAGGAGGATGGGACTTTGCCGATGTTGCGATCAGGCACCGTGCACCTCGCTGCCGTTGTCGTCCCGAGCGTCGGGGCGTGCGGTCTCGCCGCGTGCCGGTTGGTCATCATCGTCGGGGAGCGGCGTGGTGTCTACGGATGTGGGGGGCGAGTCGGGAGTTTGGGCGGCGGCGCGTCGTTCCATGCGTCGGAGGGCGTCTTCGGTGGAGAGGTGGCCGTCGCGGCGGTCGGTTTCGTAGGCTTCGATGACGCGTTGGACGAGGTCGTGTCGGACGACGTCGGAGCGTTCGAGGACGCAGAAGCCGACGCCGTTGACGCGGCGGAGTCGTCGGGCGGCGTCGATGAGGCCGCTTTGGGTGGGGTCCGGGAGGTCGATCTGGGTGACGTCTCCGGTGACGATCATGGTGGAGCGTTGGCCCATGCGTGTGAGGAACATTTGCATTTGGCCGCGGGTGGTGTTCTGTGCTTCGTCGAGGATGATGACGGCGTCGTTGAGTGTCCTGCCTCGCATGAAGGCGAGGGGGACGACTTCGATGACATCGGAGGCCATGAACTTTTTGATGGTCTCGTAGTCGAGCATGTCGCTGAGAGCGTCGAGGAGGGGGCGGAGGTAGGGATTGACTTTGTCGAGGAGGTCGCCCGGGAGGAAGCCGAGTTTTTCGCCGGCTTCGACGGCGGGTCGGGCGAGGATGGCTTTGCGGACGCGGCCTGTTTTGAGTTGGTGGACGGCTGCGGCGACGGCGAGGAATGTTTTGCCGGTGCCGGCGGGTCCGATGCCGAAGACGAGGTCGTTGGCGAAGATGCTGTCGAGGTAGTGCTGCTGATTGGGGCTGCTTGCGACGACGGGCCGTCCGCCGGCGCGGACGTCGAGTCGTCCGTTCCAGACGCCGTTCATGGTGATGTCGTCGGCGTCGATGGTGTCGGCGCCGAGTCGAGCATCGCGGCGCCAGTTGGCTTCGGCGATGCGTTCGAGGACTTGGGCGCGGCCGAGGGGTCTGCCGCGTTCGGCGGACTCGATGAGTTCGGAAATGACGCGTTGTGCGGCGTGAGCGGCGTCGGGTTCGCCGTCGATGCGGATGGAGGCGCCGCGTGCTGCGACGCGGACGCCGATGGCTTCGCGGATCATCTTCAGGTGGCGGTCGGCTGGGCCGAAGATGCCGAGTCGGTCGGCGGTCTCAGGAAGCTGTATGGTCAACGTCACGCGTGTGTTCCGCCCGCTGTCTCAGCGCCCCCGCCGAGTCGGACTCGAAGCCGGGCGTGGGGGTGGTCCCGGATCGTGTTGAGAGCCGCGCGGCGCGCGGGTGCTCGCCCCCAGTTGGATTGCGAGGCGACATCCATGATAGACCAGAGCGACAAGTCTCCAATCGGATGGTCCTTGTCTGCGAGCATGGCGGGCGGGAGAGTCGGGCTCGGCCGGGCCGCGATTCTTAGCCGATTTCGGGGAGCCTGGAGACGCGAGATCAGTCGATTGGGCGTCGTGGGTGGGGCGGTGTGGTTTGCGTCGGCTGTGGCGTGCGGCGGGTTGGTGGTCGGCGGGTGCGAGACGGGTTCGGGGGCGACGGTCGAGCCGGCGTTGACGGACCCGGGGACGGGGGAGTCGTTGGCGTTCACGGGGGATCCGATTCGGGTGTTTGCGGCGCCGCGGGATCTTGATCCGGCGGTGAGCTACGCGATCGATCGGCGGGCGAACAACATGGGGCAGCTGGAGGTGGTGCAGACGGCGGAGGGTGCGCGGCTTTATCGGTTGACGACGGCGGACGATCGGCCGGCGTGGTTTCGAGCGGCGGCGGCGGACGGTTCGGCGTTGGACGCGGGTGATCCTGAGCCGCGTGAGCTGCTGCTGACGGCGCGTGTGGGGCGGTTTGGGAACGCGTCGCGGGAGTTGGGTCTGTTGCGGAGCGTGCATCAGCGGCTGCGGGCGTTGGCGGAGTCGGTGGAGTGAGCGGTTGGGTGGGGCGAGCGGTGGGGCGAGCGGTGTAATAGCTGCTACTGGTGCAGGGTGGTGGACGTTCTCGGGCGTGCGTTGGGGCGGCTGTGAACTTGGGCAGTCTGGGGCCGGTCCGAGAACGGGGTTCGGTGGCGGCGGTGGCCTGCCCCGCTTGGCCGGGTCGGTCGGCGTTTCGAGGTTTGGAGGTAGCGCGGCCCTCGCCGCGTTCGGGAGCACGCCATGAACCGACCGGCGACTGTTGTTGAAGTCTCGCGTTGCGATGCGGATCGCGTCCGGCTGAGCCGGGTTGGGGCGGGCGGCTTCACGTTGGTGGAGATTCTGATCGTGGTGGTGATCCTGGGGATCTTGGCGGCGATGGTGATTCCGTCGTTCGCGGGGGCGGTGACGGGTTCGCGTCAGCAATCGTTCGTGTCGTCGGTGAAGGCGATCGAATCGGCGGCGGCGATTTACACGGCGAAGACGGGGCTGTATTTGGAGGATTCGTCGTCGGGGTCGATGCCGGCGGGGTTCGACGCGTATCTCGATCCGTCGGAGTTCACGAACGGGACGCCGATCGGGGGCGTGTGGGATTTCGAGTTCGACTCGTGGGGCATCACTTCGGCGTTCGGGGTTCATTTCGACGGGACGGGCGAGACGCAGGACGAGGCATACATGGCGGAGATCGACACGATTTTCGACGATGGGGAACTGACGACGGGCGGGTTTCAGCAGTTGGCGAGCGACCGGTTCTATTACATCATCGAGGATTGAGTGATGGCGAGGTAGGGAGGTGGGGCGGACGCGGCGGGCCGATCGGTCGTTTCGTGTTTGCGTGGGGGCGCGCGCACTTTGCCGGCGGGCGGGTGCGGTTATTGTGGCGTCATGCGGGACGACGTACGCGAGGATGAAGCGGCACAGGCGGAAGGTTCGGGCGGGAGCGGTGATTCGAGCGGGTCGGAGGGGCCGGGCTTGTCGGGGTCGGGTGTTGCGAGCGGCGCGGCCGGGGCGGGCGTGCCGGCGGAGGCGGGGGGGACATCGGGGGGTGGGGCGGCGCCGGGGGGTGGGTCGGCGGCGCCGCCGACGCATGCGGGTGCGCCGGCGGCGAGGCCGCGGTCGCTTTGGCCGCAGGTGCTGGGCGTTCTGTCGATCGTGTTCGGTGGCGTGTGGGCGATTGCGTCGCTGTTCGTGATGCTGAGCGTGGCGTTGGGTGAGGGGTTGAACCTGATGACGTCGCAAGGTGCTCAGCCGGCGGGTTCTGGGCCAGCGAGTTCGGGGCAAACGGTCGACGTCGGCGTCGAGGCAGCGGAGCTGATCACGTCGGGGATGCAGTTGGCGTTGACGGGACTGTTGATTTTCGCGGCGGTCAAGTTGTTGGCGCGGGTGCGCGGCGCCCGCGCGCTGTATCTCGTTTGGGGCTACGCGACGCTGGCGTCGCTTCCCGCGGGCTTGGCGATTCACTTCGCGTTGGGCTCGACGCCGTTCGCGGGCAGTGCGAGCGAGCCGATGTTTTTCACAGTCGTGGCTTTACTCCCGCAGCTCGCTTTCGTCGTCGGCGTCCCGATTATCGTGGTGGTGTGGTTCAATCGTCGGTCGATCCGCGAGGAGGTGGGGGAATGGCCCGCGCGTGCGGACGGTCGGCCGAAGGCGATTCGGGATGCGGGGTCGACGGCGTCGGTGCGTGCGGGATGACTCGGTGTGGCGGCGGGGTGCTGGCTGGAGCGTTGATCGATGCGTTGCAAGTCGTGTGATTATCCGCTGTGGAATTTGCCGGGTCGTTCGTGTCCGGAGTGCGGCGCGGGTTTCAAGCCGAGCGAGTACGAGCTTCAGCCGAACACGGTGAAGTTCTGCTGCCCGGGTTGCGGTCAGGCGTACTACGGAACGGACGAGCGGGGGCATCTCGTTCCGCCGGCGTTCGACTGCGTGAACTGCGGCCGTGCGGTCGAGATGGACGAGATGATTGTGCAGCCGGCGGACGGCGTGTCGGAGGCGGACACGATGCAGCGTCCGTTCCCGTGGCTGGACAAGAAAGGGCGTGGTCGGACGGCGCGGTATTGGCAGACGGTGGGTATCGGGATGGGGGCGCCTGGCGAGATCGAGCGTATCGGCGAGCCGAAGCCGTGGCGTTCGGTGGCGTTCGCGGCGTACGTGTTCGCGACGGTGGGGATCGTGTCGGTGCTGCCGTTTTTGCTCATCTTCGGGGTCAGCTTCGTGTCGGCGGCGGGGAGCGGGGGCGGGGGCGGGGGCGCGGCGGTCGTGAGCACGCTGGGCTTCAGCTTGGCGTTCATCGTGGGCGTGCCGCTGCTCTGCGCTTGCGGCATCGCGCTGGTCGCGCTGTTGCAGCACGGGGTGTTGAAGCTGACGGGTCCGACGCGGTATCCGCTGGGCGGGACGGTGGAGACGGCGATGTACTGCGCATCGCCGAACATCGTGTGCGCGATTCCGTGTTTCGGCGTGTACTTCGTGCCGCTGACGGTGCTGTGGAGTTGGGTGACGCAGGCGATCGCGTTGCGGAAGCGGCAGGGAGTGGCGACGTGGCGAGCGGTGTTGGTGTCGTCGTTCCCGACGCTGGGTGTGTACGGCTCGGTGGGGGGGTTGATCGCGTGGGTGACGTTGGGGATCAGCCTCTCGAGCGGGCCGGGCATTTCCACGGTGGGCGGGCCGTTCGTCGTACAGGGCGCAGCGATCGACGCGGCGCTGCGCAGCTACGCGTTCACCAACAACGGGGCGGGGCCGGCCCACGGTCTGGAATTAATCGACTATGCGGTTCAGCCCGACGATTTCCTGACGGCGTCGGGCCGCCCGCCGCGGCAGGTGTCGATCGCGGGGACGGATTTCGACACGTTCGCGTCGTCTCGTCCGAGCGTGCGGCGTTCGGTGGTTGCGAACGCGTCGCTTCCGGGCGACGTGATCGCGCATCGTGTGGGCGACGTGGTGTTCACGTACCACGGGATCGCGATTCCGTCGCGCGCGTCGCCCGGTGCGGCGCCTCCGCCGGGGACGCCGGGGACGATGGTCTCGGGGTCCGACGCGGACGGGCTTTGGTTGTATGTGATCGTGTGCGAGCAGTCGGTCGCGATTCAGTCGACGGTGGTGACGGTGTCGACGCCGGACGCGACGCGGATCGACTTTCCCGAGACGGACTTGTCGACGCGGTTGGCGAACCAGAACACGCTCCGTCAGCAGGCGGGGCTCGCGCCGTTGCCCGATCCGCGGATCGTGACGCAGGCGACGCCGGTGACGGAGTCGGCGGTGAACGGGGCGGGGTATCGACCGTAAGGCGGCGGGGAGAGGGGGGGAAGTGGCGTGGAGGGGGTGGCGTCGAAGGGGGGGAGGTGGAGCGGCGCCGGCTGGCGGCGGTGCGCGAGCGTGGGGGGTGACGCGCGAGCGCTCCCGCGGGCGAAGCGGGGCGGCGCGATCGGCCCGAGGGAGAGTGCTTCCGATGCGGGCGTCCGCCCGCGGCTTTGTGGCGTGAGCCGCGTTGCCGAGCGTGTCGCCGGCGGTGGCGTGGTTTGGGCTCAGCCGGCCTTGTTCGGCATGCTTTCGAGGATGGTGTCGACGAGGCCCATGTCGAGCATCTCGTCAGAGTCGAGCCAGGTGTTGCGGTCGCAGATCTGCTCGATTTCCTGTTCGTCTTTGCCGGTGGCTTCGGCGTAGATTTTGTAGAGGCGGTCGCGGAGGCGGAGGATCTCGCGTGCTTCGATCTCGATGTCGGTCGCCTGGCCTTCGAGGATGCCGCTGATGAGGGGTTGGTGCATGAGGTTGCGGCTGTTCTGGAGGCAGTAGCGTTTGCCTTTGGTGCCGTTGGCGGCGAGGACGGAGCCCATGGAGGCGGCCTGGCCGACGATGTAGGTGCAGATGTCGGGCTTGACGAAGCTCATGGTGTCGAGCATGGCGAGGCCGGCGGTGATGCTGCCGCCGGGGCTGTTGATGTAGAAGTGGATGTCGGACTTGTCGTCTTCGTTGGCGAGGAAGAGGAGCTGGGCGACGACGAGGTTGGCGATGTCGTCCATGACGGCGCCGCCGAGGAAGACGATGCGGTCTTTGAGGAGCCTGGAGTAGATGTCGTAGGCGCGTTCGCCGCGGCCGGAGGTTTCGATGACGATGGGGACGAGTGCGTTCTCGCCGGGCGAGCCGGTGAGGCCGGTCTGAGGGTGATTGAGGTTGCGGAGGGCGTGGACGACTTCGGCGGGGAGGCGGTTGGTCATGGCTTCGATCCGGGGAGGGGTGTGTTTCGTGCTCGGGGGCGAGGCGGGCCGAGGGTGGCCGAGGGGGGCCGAGGGGAGGTGGCGCGGCGGGGTGAAGTGGCGCGGCGAGAGGGAGCGGCGCGGATGGTTGCGGGGGGTCAGTTGGCGGAGTCGGTGGGTTTGTTGTCGGCCTTCTCGGGGAGTTTGATGACCTCGTCGACGAGGCCGTAGTCGAGGGCTTCCTGAGCGTTGAAGTACTTGTCGCGTTCGGCGTCTTTTTTGACTTGCTCTTCCTCGCGTTTGCAGTGGTTGGCGAGGATGCGGTTGAGGGTGGCCTTGTCTTTGATGATCTGCTGGGCCTGGATCTGGATGTCGGCGGATTGTCCGGTGACGCCGCCGTAGGGCTGGTGAATCATGACCTTCGCGTGTGGGAGCATGAATCGTTTGCCGGCTTCGCCCGCGGCGAGGAGGAGGGCGGCGCCGGAGTAGGCGCGGCCGATGCAGTAGGTGGCGACCTTTGAGGAGAGGAACTGCATGGTGTCGTAGACGGCGAGGGTGTCGTCGACGACGCCGCCGGGGCTGTTGATGTAGAAGTTGATGTCCTGGCCTTTTTTCTGGTTTTCCAGGTAGAGCATCTGCATGATGACGCGTGCGGCGGAGGCCTGGTGGATTTCGCCGAAGAGGAAGACGACGCGGTTTTCGAGCAGGAGCTCGTCGATGGTCATCTCGCGTGTGCGCTGGTACTGGACGGCCATGGTCGCCTCCGTGCGGGAGAGGGTGAGTGTTGTGGTCGTCGTCGTGTTGCCGGCGCCGGAGCGTCGCGTCGTTTGAGGACGGTCGGCGTGGCGTTTGGTGGGCTCGACGACTGGGGGCCGATGATACGGCGTGGCCGTGCCGCTCGCAGGTGGGGGGCGTGGTTTGGGCGGCTGCGGGTCGTGATGTGGGGCGGTGTGGTGGCGGTGCGGAAGCGGCGGGGCTACTCTGTTCGCTTGGCTTGCGTCGGCCGGCGGTCGGTCGCGCGGGCCCGGGTGCGAGGCGGGGACGATCCGCAGCCGACGCGGGGGGCGGCGTTCCGCCGTCGGCGTGGCGAGCAGTTGGGAGCGAGCGAGCGACGTGTCGACGGCCGTCATCAGCGATATGCATGGGAACGCGATTGCGCTCGAAGCCGTGCTCGATCACATCGAGGCGCGGGGCGACGTCGAGCGGATCGTGTGCATCGGTGACATCGTGGGGTATGGGCCGCAGCCGATCGAATGCGTGGATTTGGTGGAAGAGAAGTGCGAGTGGTCGCTTCTGGGGAACCACGACTTTGCGGTGTTGTACGAGCCGACGAACTTCAACCCGCTGGCGGAGGCTTCGGCGTATTGGACGCGCGAGCAGTTCGACAACGTGGAGGACACGGCGCTGCGTGAGAAGCGATATCGCTTTCTGGGGCGGTTGCAGGTGCGTCGTCAGGAGACGCTGGGCGGGGGTCGGAAGGTGCTGGCGATCCACGGGAGCCCGCGGAAGCCGATCAACGAGTATGTGTTCCCGCAGGACGTGATCTCGGCGCAGGAGAAGATCAGGTCGCTGTTCGAGCTGGTGGAAGACATCGCGATCTGCGGGCACACGCACGTGCCGGGGGTGTTTACGGACGAGCCGGACTTTTACCCGCCGGACGAGGTGGGGCAGGACAAGGTTTACAAGTTCATGGAGGGTGAGCGGGCGATCATCAACGTGGGGTCGGTGGGGCAGCCGCGGGACCACGATCCGCGGGCGAGCTACGCGGTGCTGTACGACGACCGTGTGGAGTTTCACCGGGTGGAATACGACATCGACGCGGTGGCGAACATGATTTATACGATCCCGGAGCTTGGAGACTGGCTCGGCGAGCGGCTGTTCGAAGGGCGGTGACGGGCGCGAGCGATCGGCGTGGGCGGAGCGTGAGTTGCGGAGGGGCGTTAGGGCAAGGCGGACGGGGGCGAAGCGGACTGTTATGAGGCGGGTGGGGACCGGCGGTGCGGGAAGAAGACGACGGTGGCGAGCGGGGTGTTGCGGGGAGGGTGGGAACCGCGGCGAACGCCGATGGAGGCGTCGCGTCGCGACGGTCACGAAGACTCTCTGATATTCCCCGTCGTCCGTGTGGGGCGGGCGGGCGGCGTAGCACACTGGACGAAGGCGAAGACGCATCCCATGACGACGACGACGACCGGCGGGCGGCCCGGTGATTGGCAGGAGGCGGGGGGCGTTGGGCGAGCGGGCGAGCCGAGGCGGCGAGTGCCGCGGCGTGGGTGGACCGATCGCGCGCATCGCGGCGTGATGCGTTGGGCGGCGCCGCTGGCGTTGGCGTTGGCGGTGTTGCTGGGCTTTGCGGGAGCGCCGGCGGCGCTGGGGCAGAGCGAGGGGGCGGGGCAGAGCCGGGGGGCGGGGCAGAGCGAAGGCTCGCAGGATGAGACGGTCGATCCTGGCGCCGCGGCGAGCGAGTCGTCGGCGGCGGGCGGTGAAGCGGGGAGTGAAGACGTAAGCGGGGAGGCCGGGGACGCCGGCGCCGGCGAGGAGACGGCGTCGGGTGCGTCGGCGGCCGAGTCGGCGCCGTCTGGGGTGCCGGTGATCGACTTCGGGGCGGTGGTGCAGGGACCGTTCGATCCGGACTATGAGCCGGAGGCGCTCGGTTCGTTGGACTACACGGCGCCGGGCGAGTACGACCCGACGACGGATTACCTGCTGTATGTGCGGCCGTCGTGGTGGGGGATGGGCGTGGAGTCGGCGACGCTGACGCGGCATTTCGATTCGGTGGCGGCGCAGGTCGCTGCGGAGCGTGAGCCGGCGAAGGCGAGCGAGCAGTACGTGGTGCAGAACAGCGTGGACGGCCCGGGGTATCGATACCGGGCGTTCGCGGCGATCGCGTTGGAGCTGTCGCTTGACGGTTCGCCGATGGACGGTGTGGAGTTGTTCGGCTCGTCGGCGCGGGGTCGGGTGTGGGAGCGCGACGCGGACCCGCATGCGCATCGGTACTTCGCGGAGATCGCGACGGAAGGCGGGACGGGCGAGGTGGTGGCGCGGTTGGTGCGGGAGTTCGAGCTCGCCCCGGGGACGTACGAGTTGGTGGTGCGTCAGCGGTTGGTGAACCTGACGGACCGGCCGATGCAGGCGCGGTGGTGGCAAGACGGGCCGCTGAACCTTCAGTTGGACACGTCGGGGTATCGGATCGAGTTGCGTCGTTTGCGGATGGGTTGGACCGATCCGGCGTTGCTGGCGAGGCAGAATGTGGAGGTGGTGCGGGCGGACGAGAAGCTGCGGGCGATGCGCTGGGGCGTGGATCGGGTGACGAGCCGGCGTTTCGTGCCGGGCGACGATCAGGTGTGGCCCAATCGAGAGGTGTGGGAGACGCGTGCGGAGGAGCTGTCGTGGGTGGCGCAGACGGACCGTTTCTTTGCGGCGGCGGCGCACGCGCTGGTGCAGGAGAGCGTGTCGCCGATGGCGGGTGGGAGCGCGGTGGTGGGTCCGGAGCCGGCGTCGAAGGAGCTGCACCTTGCTGAGCGAGTGCTGATCGACGCGCCGCGCGCGCCGGAGCAGGGGTTGCCGTGGACGCTTGACGAGGGCGACTTGTCGCGGCTGTCGGTGCGGATGATTTCGGGCGGGTACGCGGTGCCGGCGGGGGCGGAGTTGAATCTGGACTTCGGGGTGTATCTGGGTCCGCTGAGCGATCAGACGCTGGTTCAGGACGTGGACCCGCAGGTGGAGGCGGTGGGGCTGCACGAGGTGGTGGTGTATTCGCTGGGCGGTTTCTTGGCGTGCTGCACGTTCCCGTGGCTGGGCGAGATTCTGCTGATCGTGCTGCGGTTCTTCGAGTCTTTCACGCTCGATTGGGCGGTGTCGATCGTGCTGCTGGTGGTGGTGGTGCGGACGGTGCTGCACCCGATCACGAAGAAGAGTCAGGTGTCGCTGCTGCGGTTTTCGAAGCAGATGCAGCGGATCGCGCCGAAGCAGAAGAAGCTGCAGGAGAAGTACAAGGACGACCCGAAGAAGATGCGCGAAGAGGTGACGAAGTTGATGCGCGAGGAGCACATCAACCCGGCCGGGGCGCTCGGGTGTCTGCCGATGTTCTTGCAGACGCCGATCTGGATCGCGTTGTACGCGATGCTGTACATGAACTTCGACCTGCGGCACGAGGGCGGGTTCTACGGGGTGTTCCAGGGGGCGACGGGCGGTTCGTGGGAGTTCCTGGCGGACCTGTCGCGTGGCGATCACTTCATCCCGCTGCCGGACGCGATGCACTTCAGCGTGCCGCTGATGGGGACGATCGCGGCGATCAACGTCATCCCGTTGTTGATGGGCGTGTTGTTCTACATCCAGCAGAAGTACATGACGCCGGCGCCGTCGACGGAGCTGTCGCCGGAGATGGCGAGCCAGCAGAAGATCATGAAGGTGATGCTGGTGGTGATGTTCCCGATCTTCATGTACAACGCGCCGGCGGCGCTGACGCTGTACTTCATGACAAACTCGACGCTGGGCATTTTCGAGAGCCGGTACATCCGGAACCACGTGGACCAGGTGGAGCTCGAGATGGAAGCGCACGGCGTGAAGAGCGTGCGGCAGTTGAAGAAGAAGAAGGCGGCGTCGCGGATGGCGGCGAGGCCGACGAAGGGGCTGGGCGAGCGCGAGCGGTTCAAGAAGCGGAAGTGAGGGGGGCGGGGGTTCGCGGATCGGGCCGCGGGTGGTTGCGGGCGCGGCGGCCGTCGGTGCGTTGGGTCCTTTCAGTAGGGCAGGACGCGGCGTCGTTGGCGACGGATGACGACGACGGCGACGGTGGAGACGAGGAGCCAGGCGACGCCGCCGGTGATGACGATCGGTGAGGACGTCGCGGGGCGAGGCGCGCCGGCGACAGCGAGGTCGGCGGCGAGCAGTGTGAGCGTCGCGGCGAGGGTGAAGCCGGCGTATGCGCACGCGGCGGGCGTGTTGGTGGGGGCGAGGGCGAGCGTTTCGTCGGCGGGGAGCGCGACGCCGCAATCGGTGCAGCGATCGGGCCAGACGAAACGGCGGTCGGACGGCGGGTCGTCATGCTTGGCGATCGGCGTGAGTTGGAAGCCGCAGGTGGGGCAGCGGTCTTGCCAACAACGGCGTTCGGCGGCGGTGCGGCGACGTGCGGCGACGGCGGCTGGGAGGGCGAGCAGCGCGGCGGCGGTGGCGAACGAAAGATACGCAGGGACCAGATGGCGGATGTCGATGGGCCAGCGGTGGTGCGCCAGGAGGGCGACGCCCAGGGCGATGCTTATGCCGGCCGGGATGGCGGTGGCGAGACGATCGTTGAAGACCCTGGATGGAAGGTTCGTCGTGCTGGAGGAAGAGCGGCGCGTGGTCATCGCGGGGGTTTGCCGCGGCGGAGGCTGGCGAGGAGTTCGATGGGGTTGTTGAGGGCGACGATGATGAGGGCGATCGCGGCGGCGACGGCGAGGTTGATGGTGAGGTGTGTGCGGAGTTCGGGGGTCAGTACGCTCGTGCTGAGCATGGCGTGTAACACTGCCCAAAAGAAGGTGGGGATTGTCGCGTTGAACACACCAAAGCCCGCGAGGCAGGCTCTTCGGCGAAGCCCGTGTTGGAGACTCCGCCGGAGTGGGCCTCCGGCGGGACAGCCGCAGTCGGTGCATAGCGTTTCGGTGGGAGCGGAGGTTGGGTCGTCGAGGAAGAAGCCGCATCGGACGCATCGCCCCGAGCGGAGGAGGAGCCACTGTTTGAGCCATCGCGTGGCGAGCGCGATGACGAGGAGGGCGACCGCGAGCGTGGCGTAGCTGAGCGCGAGGACGACGTGTCGGGCGACGTCCGGGTCGTCGATCGTATCCGGCAGGAAAAGCGTGATCGCGAGGCCGGCGTAGACGGCGAGTAGATAGAGGGCGGCACCGACCTCGCGCGGTGGTCGCTTCACTTGACGGCGTGCGATCATGGACTTGCGCACCCTCCGCCGAGAAACAGGTTTGTTCGCTTGTCGACGATGTCTTCGGGGCAGGCGCCGGGGCGGTTCGCAGGTGACGACGGGGCTTGGGTGGCGGATCGCAGCGCGGCGTCGCCTTGGTCGTCGTCCAAGATGAGGCTCTGGACCGTGGTCTGCATGTCGACGAGGCGTTTGGTCAAGCGTTCGACGCTGAGGGAGTTGGGGAGGGTGACTTCGAGCGTGCCGTGGATTGAGCGTGGACAGGGAGCGGAGCGGTGGTCGCGGCGTCGAGATGATGCTGGCGTGCGGTGTACACGGGTTGGGAGTCGCGGACGAGGCGGCGGAGGCGGCGGGCGCGCCAGGCGGACCAAACGATGGCGAAGAGGAGGCTCGCGGGCATCGCGATAACGCCCGCGGCGAGGATCGGCGGACGGGTCGGGCCGAACGAGACGGCGACTTCGAATAGAAGGATAAGGACGAGCGCGGCGACGCACGCGACGGCGACGGTGAAGTCGATCTCAAGCGATCTGTTGAGGAGTCGCTTGCGGCGACGCGTGACGAACTCGGCGTGCGGTTGGGGGGCGTCGCAGTCGCGGCAGCGGAGGGGGCCGCCCCGCGTGGCGCGGGAGAGGTCTTCGAATCCGCAGCGGACGCACTCGCGGTGCGCGAAGCGGTGACGCCGGCGGGCGATTTCGAAGAGCGAGCGGAAGGCGAGGAGGGCGGCGAGCGCGAACAGCGCGGCCGCGACGACGGCGGCGATGTACTCGAAAGCGGCGGCGTCGTCGCGTTCGAGCGGGGCGAGGGTGAGGCCGAGGACGCGGAGGGCGCCGGAGGTGATGAAGGCGAGGACGAGGGCGAGGATGGGGCCCGCCCAGGGGACGTGGCGGAGCGAGAGGTCATCGAAGCGCGGGGTGCGACGCACGGGCGACGGCTCCAGAACATGGATGAGGTCTTCTCGCGCCGAGCGGACGCGGGCCGGCGTCGCCGCGGGCGGGTCGAGCGGTTGTCGGTGGCGGCGCCGATGCAAGCGGTGCGTGCCGCGTCCGAGGCCGGCGAGGAGTTCGCGGGGGTTGTTGAGGGCGACGATGAGGACGGCGATGGCGGCGGCGACGGCGAGGTTGATGGTGAGATGGATGCGGAGTTCGGGGGTCAGTACATGTGGGTACAGCGTAGGGCTCATGTCGATCCAGAAGTAGGTAGGAAGTCCGGCGACGATGGCGCTGAGTGTTGTCAGGGCGACCCTGCGGCGTAGCTTTTGTTTGAGGTTTCGCCGCGTTTGGCCTCCGGCGGGGCAGCCGCAATCGGTGCAACGGGCCTCGGTGGGAGCGCAGGTTGGGTCGTCGAGGAAGAAGCCGCATCGGACGCATCGCCCCGAGCGGAGGAGGAGCCACTGTTTGAGCCATCGCGTGGCGAGCGCGATGCCGAGGAGGGCGACCGCGAGCGTGGCGTAGCTGAGCGCGAGGACGACGTGTCGGGCGACGTCCGGGTCGTCGATTCTGCTCGGCACGAGAAGCGTGGCGGGCCAGCAGATGACGACGAGTAGGGGCAGGGCGGCATGGGGGTCGTTCGTGGAGCGGCCGATTCGGCGGCCGGTCGCGTTACGGTCGGGCCGCTTGAGCGATTGCGTGGGGTCGGTCGCGTCGCCTGGGCGACAGGTGGGGCGTCGCCGAGCGGTAGGGCCGACGTTGAATGGCGGCGTGGACCGGGTCACGGAGACGGCCTCGGGCGGCGGAGGTCGGCGAGGAGTTCGCGGGGGTTGTTGAGGGCGACGATGAGGACGGCGATGACGGCGGCGACGGCGAGGTTGATGGTGAGGTGCGTGCGGACGTCCGGGAGTCTGACGTCGGGTGGTAAGAAGTCGGTGACCGTCCACGCGACCGGCATATATGCAGCGACGACCATCGCGGCGAGTCCCGTCACGATGATCCGAAGGTTGAGTTGCCGGATTGGGACCGTCGCTGTCCGCAGGCCGCAGTCGGTGCAGCGACAGATCGCGTTCGCTTCCGGCGCCTGCTGGTCGAACTGGAAGGCGCAACGAGGGCACAGGTTCGCTCGGAGGCGGGCGAGTCGGCGTGCCGCGACCATGACGACGGCGAGGGACGCGAGCGCGTAGAGAAGCAGCGCATAGCTGAGCACGATGGCGGTCGCCTGGGCGAGGTCTACGTCGTCGATGAATATCGGCGCGAGCCCACAAGCGGGAAAGGCGGGGAAGAGCGCCAGCATGCTGACCTGGGCCCAGCTTAAGCGGGCGCGTTGGTCGGGAGTCGATCGTTCATGAATTGAAGAGCCGTCGGTCATCAGAGGCATCGGCAGTCACCGTTGGAAGCGAGTCGGTGCGTTGGCGATTCAAGCGGTCGTTTTCGATGTCGTCGGGGCATGTGTCAATAAGGTCGGCAGGGGGCTGCGGGGCTTGGGTGGCGGATCGCGACGCGGCGTCGGGTCATGGCCGATGATTGCGACGGATGAGGTTGGCGAGGATTTCGCGGGGATTGTTGAGCGCGATGATGAGGACGGCGATGGCGGCGGCGACGGCGAGGTTGATGGTGAGGTGTGTGCGGAGTTCGGGGGTCAGTACGCTCGTGCTGAGCATGGCGTGTAACACTGCCCAAAAGAAGGTGGGGATTGTCGCGTTG
>JGI12109J20283_10005793_pt1 | contig 31894 bp, 27 predicted proteins | sample ElkSlonscriptome_12_FD_20283 | JGI IMG/M metagenome (IMG submission 20283)
GAAACCCTCGATGCGCGTGCGCTGCCGCAGATCGGCGTGCTCACCGCCGTTGCCTTCGTGCTCAATGCCGTTGCGATTCCGATTCCCGGCGGGACGACCGTGCACTTCACGGGCGTCGCCCTGATCGCGATCGTCTTCGGCGCGTGGCCTGCATTCCTGGCCATGTCACTCGTGCTCGTCCTGCAGGCGACACTGCTCGGAGCCGGTGGGGTGACGGCGCTTCCGGTCAGCGCGCTCGCGCTCGGATTGTGCGGTGCCTTCGGAGCAGTGACCGTGCACCGGGCTCTGCGGTCCTGGAAACCGCGGGTCGCCGTGTTCGTCGCCGCATGGATCTCGGTCGTGCTTCCCGCCTTGATTCTTGCCCTCGTGCTCGGACTGCAGGCGCTCTACGCGGTGGGGGACGACGGACGTCCTCTGTTCTTTCCGTTCGGGATCGACGTGACACTGCCTGCGATCGTCGGACCGCACCTCCTGGTCGGGATCGGTGAGGGTGTGCTGACCGTGTTCATGGTCGACGCCGTCCGTCACCTGCAGGGACAGACCTCATGAGTGCCCGATGGATCCTCGCGCTCTACGTCGTCGCGGTCTTCGTCCTGGCTTCCGTGCACGATCCGCGGGTCCTGGCCGTTGCCTTCGTCCCGTGGCTCGGGATCGCCCGGGGCGACGCACCTCGTATCCTCCGCAAGGCATTGCTCGCGACGGGACTGTTCACGGCGACGGTGACCGGTGCGGCCCTGGTCGTCGGGGCGATCCAGGCATCGCCGGACTGGGGTTGGGCGCTGCGGACCAATCTGCGCGTGCTGGCGATCACGTCGCTCACGCTTCTCACCTTCGAGCGAGTCGATCTGGCTCGCGCACTGGCGCCCTGGCCTGGCGCTTCGACTCTCCTGACGGTCGCGGGGGCGCAGATCCGACTGTTGCAGCGCGAGTTCGACGACCTGCGCATCGGTCTGGCGAGTCGCACGGTAGGTCGCCCGGGGGTGGTGACCGTCGTACGCCACGCCGGGGGAACGGGAGCGCACTTCCTGGGTCGCGCGATGCACGACGCGGAGGAGATCGGAATGGCCATGCAGGCCCGGGGGGTGTGGAATGATCGCGACGCGTGAGCTCACCGTGCGCCATCCCGACGGGAGTCTGGCGCTCTCGTCGATCGATCTCGAACTGGCAACCGGCGAGAAGGTCGTTCTCCTCGGGAGCAACGGCAGCGGCAAGACCACGCTCCTGCGCGTTCTCGACGGCCTGATCGAGCCGAGCGAAGGCACGGTCCACTACGATGGGCACGTCGTCGATCGCGCGGCCCTGCGCGATCCGGAGTTCGTGAAGCGATTCCGTCGCGAGGTCGCGTTGCTCTTCCAGAATCCCGATTCGATGCTCTTCCACGCGACGGTCTTCGACGAAATCGCCTTCGGTCCACGCCAGCTCGGAATGGACGACGTCGACGACCGCGTCGCGACCTGGGCGCATACGCTCGGCGTCGAATCTCTGCTCGATCGCACGCCCTTTCGCCTGAGCAGTGGCGAGAAACAGCGCGTCTGTCTCGCCGCCCTGTTGGTGACCCGGCCGAAGGTCCTGTTGCTGGACGAACCCACGGCGAACCTCGATCCGCGCAGTACGGGTTGGCTCGTGGACTTCCTCCAGGACCTCGAGTTGACACTGCTGGTGACGACGCACAACCTCAGCCTCGCACCGGAGTTGGGGAAGCGGGCCGTGGTGCTCGGCGAGGACCATCGCCTGATCCATGACGGGGATCTGGACACCCTGCTCGTCGATATGGACCTGTTGATGCGCGCGAATCTGGTGCACACGCACCGCCATCGACATGGCGACTCCGAACACCGCCACCCGCACGTCCACGACTGGGAATGATCGCATGACGACCAAGGCAGACGAACTGACCCGCTTCAGCGTGTCGATGCCGCAGAGCCTTCTGGTCCGTCTCGACGAGGAAATGGTCGAGGGCGGCTACGAGTCCCGCTCGGAGTTCGTGCGCGACCTGGTGCGCGACCGACTCGCCGAGAAGACCTGGGAAGAGGGTGCGGAAGAGGTCTTCGGCGTATTGACGATCCTCTACGACCATCACCAGCGAGGGTTGGCCGAACGGGTCATGGAGGCGCAGCACTCACACCTGGTCAACGTCCTTTGTACGACGCACGTCCACGTGACCCACGACGACTGTCTCGAGGCCATCGTGCTGCGCGGCAACCCGGGCGAAGTGGAGAAGATGGCGCTGCGTATCGGCGGCATGAAGGGCGTGCGGTCGGCGCGTCTGAGCCGCGTGGTCGTCGACGGCTGAGGACGCGGCGCTGCGTCTGCGCTATTCTCGAAAGATGTCGCACCCAACGTCCACCACATCCGGCTCCGCACGCGTCGTCCTTCTCGTCGCGTGGATCTTTCTCGTTGCCTACGTCGGGCTCCAATTCGTCGCCAGCACCTTCGATTCGACTCTCTGGGGTCTGCACGTACCTGGCTTCCTGCCCGGTGGCGTGGGTCCGATCGGCTGGGTCGCGCTTCTCGTGGGCGGAACGCTCGTCGTTCTCGGCCGTATACCCGGTTTCGAGCGGTGGACGACCTCGGCGCCGCGACCGCGGTGGGGCGCCGCCGCGCTGGCAGTCGTGGTCCTGGCGCTGCTGTGGTCGCTGCGTGTCCGTCACGACCTTCTCGGGGACGCCTATGCGCTCACGCAGAGTCTGCCGGTGAGCGACGGAAGTCATCCGCGTCAGCCGCTCACGCAGTGGATCCAACGGCAACTCTTCGAATGGATCGGGCCGTGGGTCTACCAGGAGGGGATGAATCCGGCGGACGTGGCGCGTCGGACGGTCGCGTGGGGAAGCGTATTGTGTGGCGTCGCCTTCGTTTTCGTCGCGCGCGGAGTCGGGCGAGAGATCGTGGACGCCGCGCAGTCGAAGGTGAGCGCGGGCGTGGTCGCGTTGGTCTTCGTGCTCCAGGGATGGTCCCTGCTCTTCTTCGGCTATCTCGAGAACTACACCTTCCTCGCGACCGTGCTCGCGGCGTGGATCCTGTTCACCTTGCGTGCGCTGCGGACGGGGGGCGGCCTGGCGTCGTCGTCGCTCCTCCTCGTGACGGCGGTCGGGCTGCACCTCTCCGTGGCGGCATTCACACCTCTCCTGCCCCTGGTGTGGGCGCTGCATTTCGTACGACATCGGGCGCCGCGGCCGTTGATCGAGGGCGTTGTCTCGTTGGTGTCGGGGATCGTGGTGCTCCACCTCGGTTTGCGCGCGATCGATCCCGGCTTCTCGTTGCTGCCGAGGATCGCGGACGTGATCGCCGTCGCGCGTCAGGACCAGGGCGGGGGCGCCGGACTCGAGTACTTGCTGTCGGCACAACACGTCGTCGACTGGTTCAACGCACAGATGCTGCTCGGGCCGGTCGGAAGCTTCGTGGGGTTGATCGTCCTGATCGGGATCGTCGTCACGCCGGCCCGCCACCAGCTCCGTGGACTGTTGCGTGAACCAGGGGTCGTCGTTCTCGCGGCGGCGGGACTGTTGGCCGGCGCCGCGCACTGGTCGACGGTCGAGCCGGCGCTCGGCTACGCGCGCGACTGGGACCTCTTCGCGCCGACGAGTGTCTTCGTCACCGCCGCGGCGACTCTCCTGCTGCTGCGCTTCTCACCGCCGGTCGTCGGGCCCCGTCTCATGGCGCTGGCCCTTCTGCTGTCGCTCTGGCACACCGGGACCTGGGTAGCACTGAACGCATCGGCGACGTGGAGCGTCGAACGTTTCGCGAGCCTCGATCTGGGCCTGGGGCGGACCGAGGTCGTCCTGGCGCGTCATCATCTGCAACACGGCGACGACGCGACCGCGCGGCGCTGGCTGCGCAAGGCCCTGCAGGTCAACCCGTCGAACAACAATGCCTGGGCCATGCTCGCCGACCTCGACGCCGAGGGCGGAGACGTCGACCGGGCGATTCGCGCGCTCGAGAACGCGCGCGACGCCCGGCCGCGCAAGCCGGAGTACCACCGGCGCCTGGTCGAGCTGCTCTCGCGCGAGGGCCGGAACGAAGCCCTGGCGCGTGCGCTCGAACGTTGGCTCGCCGTCGACCCTGCCGCACCGGATCGCTGGCTCGCCCTGGCGCAGGTCCGTCTGGCCCTCGGAGACCAAGAGGGGGCCATGGAGGCTCTGGGCCGCTCGGTCGAGGGCTACGAAACGGTCTTCGCGGCGCATCCCGACGTCGAGGTGGCTCTGCGTGTCGCAGACGGGCATGCCGGCCTCGGCAACACGAGCGAGGCGATTGTCTGGTACCGTCGCGCACTCGACCTCGATCCGCAGAACCCGACCGCCCGGGCCCGGCTGGCCACGCTCGGTGCATCGCCGCGCTGAACGCACCTCACGTGGCGAAAACGCGTTCAGGCCCTACCATCCGACGCAGCGGAAGTGTCCAGGACGTGGCCGAAAGGCGTGATCAGGACTGGCCGACCGCTCCCACTCCGGATAAGCTGCGCCGATCTGCGCCGCCCCGACCGGCTCGCTCCGGACCGGGCTCGCGCGTGCGGCCTACCTGACCCGACGGTGTTTCGGGGAACCACGACGAGTCGAGGTGTTCATGAAGATCCTGGTCTGTGTGAAGACGGTGCCGGAAAAGGACGCGCGTCTGCGTGTGGCGTCCGGCGACGAATGGATCGTCGAAGACGGTCTGGGCGTGGCGATCAGCGAATGTGATCGCTACGCGGTCGAAGCCGCGCTTCGATTGAAGGAAGCGGACGAGGGCGAGGTCGTCGTCCTCTCCCTCGGAGGAGCCGGTGCGAGCAAGCAGATCAAGGAAGCGCTCGCCATGGGCTGTGATCGCGCGATCCACGTCACCAGTGACGACTTCGCGCGTGCCGATGCTCTGACCATTGCCAAGGTTCTCGCCGCGGCCGCCAAGGAAGAGGCGCCGGACGTGATCCTCACCGGCCAGCAGTCCGACGACCTCGGCTACAACGCGGTCGGCCAGATGATGGCCGAGAAGCTCGACATGGCCCACGCGCAGATCGTCCTGACGCTCGAGAAGGTCGACGGGGGCATGCGCATCTCGCACGAGCTCGACAACAACCTGATCGAGACCGTCGATCTGTCGATGCCCTGCGTGCTCGGTGTCCAGAGTGGCATCAACGATGTCCGCTACGCGTCTCTCAAGGGCATCATGCAGGCCGGCGCGAAGCCGCAGAAGAAGGTCTCGCTCGACGATCTCGGCCTGTCGGCCGACGATCTCGCGGCCAAGGTGAAGGTCGAGAAGGTCGGCTTCCCGGTGAAGACCTCGCAGGCCGAGATGATCGAAGGCGATGCGAAGGATGCGGCCAAGAAGCTCGTCGAGAAGTTGATCCAGGAAGCCAAAGTCCTCTAGAGGCGTTCACGAAAGGAAACGACATGAGCAACGACGTTCTCGTGATCGCCGAGCACCGCGACGGTGCGGTCAAGGGGATCAGCAAGGAATCCGTCACCGCGGCGCGCTCGATCGCGGCCGATCTCGGTGGTGAGGTCATCAGCGTGTTGTTGGGAGACGACACCGCATCGATGGCCGACGACCTGGCTGCCCAGGGAGGCGCGAAGGTCCTGAAGATCGACGACGCCAAGCTCGCGCAATACACGCCCGAGGCCTACGTGGCCGCATTGAAGGCCGTGATCGCGCAGGTTCAGCCCAAGCTCGTCCTGATCGGTCACAGCTACCAGGCGATGGACTTCTTCCCGCGTCTGGCCGCCGCGCACGACGCCGCACTCGTTCCCGACGTGACCAACGTCACGGTCGAGGAGGGTCAGCTCGTCTTCACCCGCAAGGTGATCAACGGAAAGCTCGACGCGCGTACGACCCCGGTCGGCGAGAGCACCGTCTTCGCCAGCGCCCAGCAAGGTGCCTTCCCGGTCCAGGGAGCCGACGGCACTGCGACGGTCGAGGACTTCTCGGCCGACCTCGGAGACGTCGCGACGCGCAAGGTCGTCGAGATCAAGGCCGCCGAGGCCGGCGAAGTCGACCTGACCGCAGCCGACGTGATCGTGGCCGGCGGACGCGGCGTGGGCGACAAGGACAAGTTCCAGGTCGTGTTCGACCTCGCCGATGCGCTCGGTGCGGCTGTCGGTGCTTCGCGTCCGCCGTGCGACAGCGAGTGGGTCGAGCACGAACGCCAGATCGGGAGCTCGGGCCAGGTCGTGGCACCGAAACTCTACATCGCACTCGGCATCAGCGGTGCGATCCAGCATCTCGTGGGCATGCGTGGTGCGAATTGCATCGTCGCGATCAACAAAGACGCGAACGCCGCGATCTTCCAGGAAGCGAGTTACGGGGTGGTCGCCGATCTGCACGAGTTCGTGCCGGCCATGATCGAAGCCGTCAAGGAAGCGCGCGGGTGATCCCGATGGGCCCGGTCGAGGCGAAGCCGAGCGAATGAGCGAGACGGGGCCCATCCTGGAGGGCGAAGCGCGGCATCCGCACGAGCTGAGGACGATCCTCGGTCTCGCCGGGATCTACATGCTCCGACTGCTGGGCATGTACATGGTGTTGCCGGTCCTGAGCCTGCACGCCGAGGGTCTCGAGGGGCACACGCGATGGCTGGTCGGCTCGGCGGTCGGCGGCTACGGCTTCGCCCAGGCACTGCTGCAGATTCCCTTCGGGGTCTGGAGCGATCGGTACGGCCGCCGGCGCGTGATCGCCGGCGGTCTGCTCGTCTTCGCGATCGGCAGTGTCGTCTGCGCGCTCGCCACTAATGCCTGGTACCTCGTGGCCGGGCGAGTCCTGCAGGGTGCAGGAGGGGTCGCGGCCGCGGTCGTCGCATTGATCGCCGACGTCAGCCGCCCATCGATCCGCACCCGGGCGATGGCCGCGCTCGGCGCGTCGGTCGGGGTCGCGTTCACCATCGGCATGATCGCAGGTCCCGGGCTCGCCGCGCGTTTCGGGGTGCCTTTCCTCTTCTGGCTGACGGCGGCGCTGAGTCTGGTGGCTGCGATCTACGTGGTGACCGGCATTCCCAAGCCGGCGCGTCATGTCCACGACAACTCGATCGAATGGAATTTCGGTCACCTCGGCGAGGTGATCCAGGACACCGCCATGCGGCGGCTGGACATCGGTGCCTTCCTGCAGCACACGCAGGTGACGATGATGTTCGTGGTGGGACCGGGGCTCCTGTCGCAGCATATTCCGCTGGCTCGGCACGGAGAGGTCTATCTCGTGCTCGTGCCCGTCGGACTGAGCGTGATGGTCGTCAGCGCTTTCTTCGCCGACCGCTGGGGGCGTCTGAAGACGGCCGTGATGGGTGGTAGCGTGTCGTTGCTCTGTGCCGCGGCCTTTCTGTATTTCGGCGACTCGACTTTCATTGCCGTATCCGGGGCGATCGGCATGACGATCGTTGCCGTTGCGATCGCCGAGCCCGCAGCTCCGGCGATGGTGACGCGTCTGTCCAACGACTCGGCACGGGGAACGGCCGCCGGGACCTATTCGATGTGTCAGTTCACGGGTTCTTTCGCGGGCGGTCTGCTGGGATCGCTCCTGCTCTATGACGCGAAGGGACTGGGCGTCGGTCTGGCCGTCCTGTCGACGGTCTGGTGGGTCGTGGCCGTTGGTTTGCCGAGCCTCCCCGGCCATCGGCAGCGCCAGTCGAAAGGCTAGACGTCGAGGTTGCTCACCTCGTGCGGCGTGTCCTCCTGCGTCCAATACGACTCTTCGTTGATCGGTGCCTTCGGGAACGCGAAGGCCGTCACGACCATCATCACCGCGATCGACGCAGCGACCATCGCCGGAATCCACCACGGGATCACGCCGCCCGAGAGGTTGGCGCGGAGGTCCGCGAAGGAATGCACGGGCGACGGTTCCAGCATCACCTTCAGACACCAACCGCCGAGCAGCACCGAGTACAGGACCCAGTAGTTGCGGGTGAAGCGCGCACGCAATGCGGCCCGGTAGGAGATCTTGAAGACGGGATGGAGAAGGTCTTCGGCCACCCGATCGCCCCACACACGGTCGGGGCTGACCACGTCGCGCCGCAGGATCGGACCGTAGAAGTTCTCTTCGATCTTGCGAACGCGGTAGCGCCACACGTCGAAAAAGCGAAAGCGGCGCGCTTCGATGCTCAGGAAGCTCGTCAACAACAGAACGCCCACCAGCAGCACCCAATGGCTGTGGTTCTGGCCGTCGAAGCTGAAGGTCAGCAGTCCGGCGACGGTGATGATCGACCAGTTCGTCGTGTTGTCCAGCCGCATGCGCCACACCGTGGCGCGGTGGAGCTCTCCACGGTACAGGTGGACGATCGCGGCGATGTACTCCTGCCGATTGAGCGAGTCGCTCTCGTAGTCCGCGCGTGATGTGAGCTTGTCTTCGTCACGATGCTCGTCGTTCATCCGACCCTCCGGGGCGATCCGTCGTCGGATCGGAGCATGCATCGAGGGCGCGATCGGGGCAAGGATCCAAGTGAATGGAGGCGGACATGGGGCGAGACGCCGGAGCGAAGCTGGCCTAGACTGCCGCGGTCATGAAGATCCTGGAAATCGGCAAGTTCTATCCGCCGCAGCGTGGGGGCATGGAGTCCGTGCTCCACGACCTGGCAACGGGTCTCGTGGGCAAAGGGCACGAGGTCCGTGCGCTCGTCGCGGCGCCCGCGGGGGAGGCTTCGCGCGAAGAGCTCCAGGGTGTCGACGTGTGGCGTATCGCGAACTGGGGAGCATTGCACTCGGTGTCGGTCTGTCCGACCCTACCGGCGGAACTGCGTTCGACCCTTCGTGACTTCGATCCCGACGTCGTCCATCTGCACGTCCCGCATCCGCTCGGAGCCGCCGCGTTGTGGCTCGCCCGGGACCGCCGACCGCTCGTCGTCACCTATCACAGCGACATCGTGCGCCAGCGATGGTTGGGCGCGCTCTACCGTCCACTCGGCGAGCGTGTCCTGCGGCGAGCGCATGCGATTCACGTCACGAGCGACGGTCTGGTCGATTCCAGCCCCGTCCTGGCCCGTCACCGCGACCGCTGTCGGGTGATCCCGCTCGGGGTCGACACCGCGCGCTGGGCGCGTCCGGAGCCGAGCCGCGTCCAGGAGTGGATCGACCACCTGGGGTCGAGCTTCGTCCTCTTCGTCGGGCGCCTGGTCTACTACAAAGGCATCGAAGTCCTGCTCGAGGCGGTGCGCGACACGATGGTCACGGTTGCGATCGCCGGGGACGGGCCGATGCGCACCGAATGGGAGCATCTCGCGCGAAGCATGGGTCTGGAGGAACAGGTCCATTTCCTCGGCGAGGTCGACGACGACGACCTGCCTGCACTCTACGGTGCGGCGCGTGCCTTCGTGCTACCGAGCCAAGCCGCCAGCGAGGCCTTTGGTCTGGTGCAACTCGAGGCCATGGCGGCTGGCCTGCCGATGGTCGTTTCGCGGGCTTCGGCCGGAGTGGTGTCGGTCCATGACGGGGACAAGACGGCGATCCTCGTCGACCGAGGGAACCCGTTGGCACTGCGAGAGGCTCTGGTGCGCGTCTGGGAGGACGACGGTCTGGCCCGTCGACTCGGCGAGGCGGCCCGAGCCCGCGTGCGAGCCTTCTACGAACTCGATCACGTGGTCGCGCGGGTCGAAGACCTGTTGGTTCGCGCGGCCGAGAGCGGGCGCAGCACCGCGCCGTAGGTCGCGCTGAGCCACTCTTCGCACCAGCGGGCCTGAAGCCATTCCGGCGATCCGATCGTGCCGGGCCCGATCCGTAGTTCGTGTTCGATCGCGAAGGTCTGATCCTCGTGGAGCCACGCGCGAAGATCCTGGATCCGCGTCACGTGCACGTGGTGGACGAAGTGATCGGCGAGGTCCTGGCCGTGGGATCGCATGCGCTCGGCCTCTTCGGCGGGCAGCTCGCGTGCGCGGTCCTCGGCGATGGCGAGGGTTGCCTCGACGAGGGCATCGCGTCCGAACAGGAGCTGACACCAAGGCAGATGGATCATGTCCCCGAGATGCGATCCGCGTGGCGAGCCCCACGGATTGAAGAGGAGGACGAGTCGCCCGTCGTCGCGGAGGCAGCGTCTGAATTCGCGTAGAGCGCGCCGTGGATCGGGAAGGTGTTCGAGGGCGTCGGCCGTGACGACGCGCGCGAAGGTCGCGTCGTCGAAGGGAAGGCGTGCGGCGTCCGCGGCGATCCGTTCGATGTCGGTCACGCCCGCATGTTCGAAGTACTGTCCCGCCTGACGGAGGTGCGTGACGTCGATGTCCAGCGCGGTCCATTCGATGCCGTCGCCGGTGTGCTCTCGAAGGCGATGGGTCTTGCCGCCGAGGCCGCAGCCGACGTCGAGAGCGCGACCGTCGGAAAGGGCCCCGGCCCGGTCCCAGAGGCGCAGGACGGCATCGCTCGTGGCGTGCTCCCATTGCGCATAGGCGATCGGATCGGCGTCGCCCGGAAGGGCGGGGGCCGGCAGCAGGCGGTTGGCGAGTCGGAGTACGGGAACGGCGAGCGGCATCGGCTTCCGTGGGATGCGACGCAGAGCGCCGGGTGCGCAACGACGGGGTCGGATCTAGCTTGCCCGGGTGGGTCTCGAGGGCCGGACGAAGCTGGCAGAGCCGATTGAGGTCCACTGAGGTTAACACGGCCGCGCCCGTGCGCGCCACGACGGCCGTGTCCGTCGTCTTCCCGTCGGATGGCCGTCCTGCGCCGATCGGACGCCTGTCGATTCCCGGAGAGTAGAGCGTGGACTCGAACGCGACGTCACCCGGTCGACTGCAGAACCTCGCGGGCTGGGGACTTCTGTTGCTCGCGGCTCTCGCCTGGATCGGCGTGGCGTGGCAGGCTCTCGGCACGACTTCCTACCACGGATACCCCGCGGCACCGACCACGCCGAATGCCCTTGCCGCCTGGCGCGACGCGGCTTCGCTCATTCTGGTGCTCGCCCTCGGCGTCGTCACCATCGTCTTGTTCCCGCTGCAGCGCCTCGGCGGCAAGGAGAACGGCCCCGTGCGTCTGGCGCGCTTGTGGGCAGTGCTGATCGCAATCGGTGTCTGGGCGCTCACCGGCTTCCGCGTGAATCGCTTCACCTACGGTGAGTTGTGGCGGACGAGGCAGGAGGTCGGCGACCTGGTCATTCCCGCGGCCATTGCCGAGCCGCGTGTCTGGTACGCGAACATCGCCCTGACCCTGGCCTGCGCGATCCTCGGGATCATCCTCCTGGCTCTGCTCGAGCGCATTCTACCGAAGCTGGGCGCGCCGCGGACGCCGCGGGCCGTGGTCCTGGCGGCGGGCCTGGTACTTCTTCTCCTCGCGCCGGCGTCGATCGTTCCGGCGTGGTGGGTGGGGCCGAGACCGGTTCACGGCGACATCATCCTGATCTCACTGGACGCGACGCGCGCCGATCGACTCGGGGTGTACGGCAACGAGCGTGGGCTCACGCCGCATCTCGATCGCCTGGCCGCCGACGGCGTGCGCTTCGATCGCGCCTACTGCCAAGAACCGTGGACGCTCACCAGCCACATGAGCATGTTGACGGGACTCTATCCCGACGCCCATGGCCTGGACTTCGGCCGTGCGCTCGCCGGGCCGGCCTGGACGGTGGCCGAGAGGCTGCGCGATGCCGGCTATCGCACGTCTGCCACGGTCTACGACTGCTACCTGCTGAGCCCGCGCTTCGGTTACGGTGCCGGCTTCGACCACTACGAAGAGAACCAGATCGGGGCCGCGAATCGCGCGCAACGGGCGAGCCGCTGGCTCACGGGGTCGGATCGGCCCGGCTTTCTCTTCCTGCACTTCTACGACCCGCACAGTGACACCGGGAGCCTTCCCTACGAGGCCGGACCGAAGTGGATCGAGCGGTTCGCCCCGGACGCACCGGCCGTCTTCGAGGGCTGGGTCCGCACCGTGGGGGCCAGTGAAGCGCTGCACCAGATCAATCTGGGCGAACGACCGGTCACCGAGGCCCAGCGCCGCGCCCTGGCCGATCTCTACGATGCTGGCGTGGCCGAGACCGACGCTGCAGTGGGGGCCTTCCTCGATCGTCTCCGCTCGGAGGGCCGCTATGAAGACGCGACGATCATCGTCGTGGCCGATCACGGCGAAGCCCTCGGGGAAGCCGACCACTTCATGCATGAACTCCTGCTCGAATCGACGGTGCGCGTTCCGCTCATCGTGAAGTGGCCGCGGCAGCGCGACGCGGGCAGCGTGCGGACCGACCTGGTCGAGACCGTCGATCTCGCGCCCACGATCCTGCGCGCGGCCGGGCTGGCGGTCGAAGACGTTTCCCAGGGATTCGACCTCGCCGACGGACCCACCGGACGCGCCGTGTCGCTTCACCGAAGCGGGCTCGACTACGCGGCGACCGACACCGAGGGCTGGCGCTTTCATCATCGCTGGAACGAGGAGACGGGCATCGAGCCCCTGGGCCTTCACCGGATCGACGAGCCCTACGGCACGCGCGCCGATGGGATCGGTCGTCATCCCGAGGTGCTCGACCGCTTCTTCGAGGCGCTCGCCGACCTCCATAGGGCCAATGCCGTGCTGGCCGCGCGCTTCGCCGGTCAGGACGTGGGGATGAGCGCGGCGGACGAAGATCTGCTGCGGTCGCTCGGCTACATCGAGTAGCGGGATCAGCGCACCAACGTGAGTCCGGTGCGAACGCGCTGACCCTCCGGTCCGGACAGGACCGCGCGATAGATTCCACTCGCAACGGGTGCACCGTCGTCGTCGAGCCCCTTCCAGATCCATTGCACGGTCGGGGCGGAGACGACGCGCGGCGCGAAGGTCCGGACCCGTCTTCCACGCGCGTCGTGCACGACCAGGGACCACGGGCCGGCCGCGGGGATGCGGGCCGACAACACGGTGCGCGGATTGAAGGGATTCGGTGAGGCCGCGAGTTCGAGCGAGGGTCTCGATGCCGGGGCGTCGGTTCCCGTCGCTACCACGAAGCGGCGGACATCGCTGCGGGCGGTCGCGCCCCGCGCATCGATGGCTTCCACCGCCCAGTAGGCGCTGCCGGCGTTGAGCCCGAGCGGTGGTTGCACGCTCGTGGCTTCGCCCGCCTCGAAGCTGAGCGGAGCGGTGAGCAGAGGATCGTTGCCCAGGAGAACGCGGTAGGTGATCGGCGCGTCGCCGTTCGGGTCGACGGTCGGGTCCCAGCTCAGGACCGGGCGCACGCTGGTGACGGTTGCGTCGGCGACGGGTGCCACGAGGGTCGGCGCCGCCGGCGGCGCGTTGAAGACGACGCGAAGGAGAGGGCGGATCGTTTCGGGCAAACGACCTCCGCCGTCGACGCGCCAGAAGACCTGTTGGCCCCAGCTCTGCGAGAGGTCCCATCCATCGGCGGCGAGACCGACTCCGAACCAGTCGTCTCCGGCGTCCAGACGTGCTTCGAGATCCTCGACCGCACCGGGCCCGAGGTCGATCGAATGCGGGCCGACGCCGAAATGATCGAGTACGTACACGTCGCCCGACTGGCCGCGCGCATCCTCGTAGAGCAATCGTCCCGACAGGGAATTCAGGTTCGAGCGGGGCGTGATCGCGTCGGACAGCGCCGTGATCCCGATCTGCTCGAAGGGGTAGAGATTGTGCTGATCGACGTGGAAGCGGACTTCCACCCGCTCGACGCGTCCGGCGAGGATCGGTGCAGGAAGTGGAACGGCCAGGACGCCGACGGTCTCCTGCGCGAGGATACCGTACTGCGCATCGACGTAGCCGCTGACCATCATGTCGTAGCTCTGCGTCAACGGATCGTAGCCGTACTGGTAGCTGATGCCATCGTAGGTGACGCGTGCCCAGGTGCCCGTGGCCATCCATTCGCTCGGATCGGCCTTGCCCGGGGTGAAGATCGAGGCCTCGAGATCGATCCAGGTCTCGGTGCGCAGGGCCACACCTTCGGGGACCGGCGTGGCATCCATCGGAGGGAGATCCGCCAGGAAGGGGCCCCCGCCATCGGGTAGGCCCCGTCCGTCGGGGGATGCGACGGCGAGCAGGACGAGAAGGAAGGTGAGCACGAAAATCCTCTCCGGAAACGCGCGGTCGTTGACGGACGCGCCCCCGGAGTGTAGCACCCGAAGCGGGGCGGTCCTTGCGACCGGAAACGCACCGTGGTCGAACGAGGTCTTCGATGGATCAGGATTCCTTTCGCTTCCTGCGACCGTGGCACCAGTTGTTGCCGCCGGCGGGGCGCGCGGTGGTCGGCGTCGCGGGGAGCGGCGCCTGCACGACCGTGTTGCTGCGTCTGGTGGAACTCTATCGGCAGCGCGGCGCACGCACTCTCGTGACGCACACGGTGGCGCGCCCGGTTCCCTTCACGCTGCGCGACGTGCGCTGTGCGCCGACGCCCGATGCGATCGAATCGACCCTCGACGAGCATGGCATCGCCTACGCGGCGGGGGGCGGCGATGACCTCGCGGATCCGATCGACGTCGAGATCCTCGCCGACGTGACCTCGTGCGACGTGATGTTGGTCGAGTCCGGGACACCCAGTGGAGGCCGACTGTGCACGGTGGCCGACTCCCCCGTGTGGCCGCGCAGGATGCAGCTCGCAGTCACGGTCGGAAACCTCGGTCTGGTCGGGCGGCCCTGGGGCCCGCGCGCCGTCGCGGGGGTCGACGACGACGTGATCGTCGACGGCGAGGTCCGTCGGGTCTCGACCGACGACGTGGTCGAAGCGATGCGCCGGACCATCGCGACCGTTCCTGGGTCAGCACGAGCACTTCCCTTTTTCGCCGGCTTCGGCGCCTACCGCGATCTCGACGGCATGTTCTCCGCCGTCGAGGCGGTACTCGACCCCCCGGAACGCCCGGTGCTGTGCTTCGCCGAACTCCTCGGGGACGCGCGTCGCGACGCCGCCGATCGTCGAGGCATGGAGCAGGCCCTGGGCGACGAGTGGCTCGACGACGAGCGCGTCTATGCCGTCTATCCTGCCGCGCTCGATGGCCCGGACGAGGGTCGCGAGGACGAGTCTCCGGGAGCGTCCGGAGTGAATTGAACCGGTGCAGTTGTTTCACGCTGCGCCCCCGCCTATACTGCCGCCCGCATCGCCGGAGACGGAACTCCTGCCACGCCTGCGTTCCGGTTCGACCGGTTCACGGAAGGACGCGCCTTGGACCAAGCTGCCATCGATCTCGCCCGCACCCTGCGCGACACCGAGTTCGTCGCCTTCGACACCGAGACCACGGGCCTCGTCCCCTCGACCGAACGGGTGATCGAGCTCTCGGGGATCCGCTTTCGGTTGGACGGGGGGGAAGCCCACGAGGTCGGGCGCTTCGAGACCTTCGTCGATCCCCAGCGACCGATCCCGCCCGAGTCGACGCGGGTCCACAAGATCACCGACGCCGACGTCGAAGGGCAGCCGCTCTTCGGTGAGGGCGTGAAGGGATTCCTCGAGTTGATCGACGGGGCGCTCGTCCTCGCGCACAACGCCGAGTTCGACGTGCTCTTCCTGGCGCACGAAGCCCACCGTGCGGGGACGAGAATGCCCCGCGTTCCCGTGCTCGACACGGTGGAGATCTCCCGCGCGGTCCGCAGTGACCTTCCCAACCACAAACTCGACACGATTTCCAAGGCGTTGAATTGCGAGGCACCGACCTACCATCGTGCCCTCGCCGATTCGATCACGCTCATGAACGTCTTCAACGGGCTCGTCGATGGCATGGTGGATCAACCGCTCCGCGATCTCGTCGCGCTGACATCCGGTGCGTTGAGTTTCGGTCCGGACGAGCGGTTGTGGATGTGGCTGCCGCCCCGACTCGGACCGCTCGAGGAAGCGCTCGCGAGCAAGGGCCGCGTCAATCTTCTGTACGAGCCCGAGGGCAAACGGAGCGAGACCCACGAGGTGACCCCGCGCGGGTGGGTGCGTCGCAAGGAGGCCACCTTCCTCGTGGCCCACTGCGAGCGAGATCACCAGGATCGCAATTTTCGTCTGGACTGGATCTCGCGAGCCCAGTACGCCCAGGCGACACTCTTCTAGAAGCCGTTTCCACGCTTCCGGCCGTGGGGACACGGTCGCGTACCCAGGACGGAATCCATGCCCAGCCCCTCTGCCTCCGACCTCCTGCGAGACGTCGAGGCGCGCGTCAAGACCCACCCGGTACCGAAGGGTGTCGACGCCCGCAACTTCCGTGACCTGGCCCTCGAGGTGGCCAAGCGCGTCGACGAGAGCCTGTTGCTCCAGGACGACGGGTCGCGATGGTTGCAGACCACCGAGCGCATGCTCGCATTCTCTCGTGTCCGCGGGCCCGAGGACATCCTGGTCGAGATCGAGTCGTCGGCCGGCGCCCAGGGTCGCTCCGCGGTCTACACGTGCTTGCCGGACCACGCCTTCATCATCGATTCGATCCGCCTCGGACTCGAGCAGGCGGGATTCGAGGTCCTCACCCAGATCAACGTCGTGATTCCCGTCGAACGTTCCGACGACGGTGAGGTCACACGGATCGGCACGACCGTCCGGGAAACCGCGCGCACCGAGAGCTGGGCCTACTTCGAAATCGAGCGCATCGCGAAGGCGACCGAGCGCCGTCGGCTCGCCAAGGATCTCCGCGACCGATTGTCGGACGTACGCGCGGTCACGAGCGACTTCCGACGCATCCTGCGCCAGGTGAAGGACCTCGTGAACCAGGTGGAGTTCCTGGCCAGCCTCCGTCCCGCGCGCCGCGAAGAGCTCGACGAAGTCCGCCACTTCCTGGAGTGGCTCAGTGAGGACCATTTCGTGTTCTTCGGGACCACCGTGATCGGCCTCGACGGCGAGCCAACCGGGGATTCGCTCGGGCTCTCGCGCGTACGCCGGGATCCCTTCGCGGAGTCCTATCCCGAGGCGCGGACCTGGATGAAGAAGCCGACCACGGGCGGCCTGGTGTCGATCGCCAAGACCGGCGAAGAAAGTCGGCTGCATCGCAGCGGAAAAATCGACGAGATCCTCGTGCGCACCTACGACGATCGGGGCGAGGTCAACGGGAGCGTCGCGATCCATGGTCTGTTCACCTACAGGGCGATCCAGACGCGTGGGAGCATCGTGCCCCTGTTGCGCGAAAAGCTCACGTCCGTCGTCCGGCGCGAAGACGTCACGCCGGGTAGCTTCAACTACAAGACGATCGTGAACGCCTTCAACGCGCTGCCGGTGGAGTACCTCTTCGGGGCAGATCCCGACGACATCCGGGAACTGATCCGTCGAACGCTGGCCGCCGACCGGTCGCGAAAGCTCGAAGTCCACGTGGCGACCGGCGGTGGAAAGCGCACGGCCTTCGTATTCGTCGTCATGCCACGGTCGCACTACAGCGACGAGCGGCGTGAGCGCATCCAGGACTACCTGATGCAGACGCTGGGGGCGAACTACGTCGATCATCGGGCGTTGCTGCACAGCCACGGCGTCGCCGTGTTGCACTTCTACCTGTCCAGCGCCGATCCGATGAAGGTCCCGAGCAAGTCGGTCGTGGAGCGCGAGATCCTGTCGCTCTCGGCAACGTGGGTCGACCGCTTCCGTGATGGTCTGTCGGACATGCTTTCGCGCGACGAGGCGATGCGTCTCTACGGCACCTATCACGATGCATTCAGCGGTCGCTACCAGCTGTCGACCGACGGCTCCCAGGTCATCGTGGACGTGTTGAACCTCGAGGCGATCCGCAACGGTTCGAAGCTCGAGCTCGCGCTCTACCGCGACGAAGAAGACGAGGCGCAGGGCACGATGAAGCTGCGTCTGTACTCGGACCACGACATCATGCTGTCCGACATCATGCCGATCCTCGAGAACTTCGGCCTGCGCGTGGTGAACGCCTTCGCGAACCACGCGCGCCTGGCCGATGGGGTGACGCTGACGCTCGAGACCTTCCGTTTCGTTCTGGACGACGAGGCACTGGCCACCGACCCGGAACTCCAGGCCGGATTCCTGGAAGCCCTACGTGCGGTCTTTTCCGGAGACATTGCCGACGACGCACTCAATCGCGTGCTCCTGCCGGCTCGTTTCTCGGCCCGGCAGATCGTCGTCCTGCGAAGCTACCAGGGCTATGCCAAGCAACTGGGGAATACGAACACTCCGGAATCGATCCAGGGCACGTTGGTCAAGCACGCGAGCATCGTGCGTGACATCGTGCGGCTCTTCGAGTCGAAATTCGGACCGGCCGGCAACGGCCGGGTCCCGAGCTCACCGTCGGCACGGCGTACCAAGGAGTGCAGAAAGCTGCTCGCGGAGATCATGGCCGCGATCGACCGCGTGGAGTCTTTCAACGAGGACCGGATCCTGCGGACCTTCGTCAACCTTGTCGACGCGACGCTCCGCACCAGTTTCTACGTGAAGGGGCGCAAGTACCCGAGCGTGGCGCACAAGATCGACTGCGATCGCGTGTCCACCATGCCGGGTCGTCGGCCCTGGCGTGAGATCTACGTCCACCATCGGAATCTCGAGGGCGTTCACCTGCGTGGAGGCCGCATTGCTCGTGGTGGTCTGCGCTGGAGCGACCGACTGGACGACTTCCGCACCGAGATCCTCGGCTTGATGACCACCCAGATGGTGAAGAACGTGGTGATCGTGCCGCTCGGAGCAAAGGGCGGCTTCGTCATCAAGCAGCTCCCCGCCGATCCGGCCGATCGCCGCGCGGCGGGCGATGCCCACTACGAGATCTTCATCCACGCTCTTCTCGACCTGACGGACAATCGCGTCGACGACGAGATCGTTCCGCCGGTCGACGTGGTGCGCTGGGACGACCCGGATCCCTACCTCGTCGTCGCGGCGGACAAGGGCACGGCACATCTCAGCGACACCGCGAACGCGATCAGCGAGGAGCGCGGCTTCTGGCTCCGTGACGCCTTCGCCAGTGGGGGAAGCAACGGCTACGACCACAAGGCGATCGGCATCACCGCGCGCGGCGCCTGGGTGACGATCCGCCATTTGCTGCGCGAACGCGGCATCAACGCGGAGAAGGACGAGTTCACCGTCGTCGGCATCGGTGACATGGGCGGCGACGTCTTCGGCAACGGACTGATCGAGCATCCGACCATGAAACTGCAAGCGGCCTTCAACCATCTGCACATCTTCCTCGATCCCGACCCCGATCCGGCGGTGTCCTACAAGGAACGCCGGCGCCTCTTCCGCGCGCGCTACGGGGGCTGGGACGCCTATGACACGAAGCTCATCAGCAAAGGCGGCGGTGTCTTCGATCGGCACGCCAAGCGGATCGCGCTCTCGGTGCCGGTTCGCAAGATGCTCGGCGTCGAAGAGAGCGAGATGAGCGGTGCCGAGTTGATCCAGGCGATCCTCCGCATGCCGTGCGACCTCTGGTACAACGGCGGGATCGGGACCTACGTGAAGGCCTCGAACGAGACCGACGCGGATGCGGCCGACCCGTCGAACGATTCGGTCCGCGTGAACGCCGACGAGCTGGAGGCACGAGTCGTGGGCGAAGGTGGCAACCTCGGCTTCACGCAAGCGGCTCGGATCGAGTTCGCGCGTCGGGGCGGTGGGATCAACACGGACTTCATCGACAACGCCGGCGGAGTGAACATCAGCGACCACGAGGTCAACCTGAAGATCCTGTTCGCGCCGATGGTCGCGAGTGGGCGCATGTCCATGAAGTCGCGGAACAAGCTCCTGCCCGAGATCGAACCCACCGTCACGCACGACGTGCTGGAGGCCCAGGGCGACCAGGCGCGCATGATCTCGCTCGACGAGCGGCGCAGTGACATGGACCTCGCGCCCTTCGACCGCGTCATGGACGAGGTCACGCGCCACTTCCAGCTCTCACGCCGGCAGATCGATCTGCCGACCGTGCGCGAGACCGAGCGGCGCATGGCCGAGGGCGAAGCTCTCACGCGTCCCGAACTCGCGACTCTCAGCAGCTTCGTGAAGATGAAGCTCTACGAGGAGCTTCTCGAGGACCCGAAGATCGAGATGGAGGGGCTGCTGCCGGCGTTGAGGAACTACTTCCCCGAGAAGGTTCGCAGCCGCTTCGCCAAGGGCATCGATTCGCATTCGCTACGCCGTGAGATCGCCTTCACGCGTCTGACGAACCGTATCCTCGATCACACGGGTGTGACCTTCTTCCACGAGATGCAGTCGGACTGCGGGGCGAACTCGCGTCAGACCTTCCAGGCCTACAGTTTCCTTTCGCGCGCCGCAGACCTCTGGCAGTTCAAGGACGCGCTATGGGACCTGGGTTGGAAGGTCGACGTCGATCTTCTCTACGAGGCGCTCTTGATCGTCGAGCATTCCCTACGCATGGGGACGCGCCACGTGCTCGAGCACTGGCCCGAACAAAAGGTGATCGAAGGGCTCCGCAGCACTGGTCCGTATTCGAAGCGTGTGACGGCCCTGGCCAAGGATCTCGAGAAGATCCTCGATCCGGTGTCGCTCGAGCGCGTCCATCAGCGCGAGCAGCGATTCGGCGAGGCGGGAATCCCGAAAGCGATGGCCCGCACCCTGGCCCACATTCGCTATCTCCCGCGCCTTCTCGTCGTGTTGGACCTCGCCGAGGATGCGGAGCGCCCGGCGAAGGCCGTGGCGAGGGACTACTTCGCCGTGGGACGTGCATCGAAGCTCTTCGACGTGATCCGGTGGATCGACGAACTGCGTCCGGAAGCCTATTACGATGCTCTCGCGTACCGTGCCCTGCGCCGCGAGTTGCACGAGTTGCTGAGCCGCCTGGTGCTGCACCTGCTGCCCGTGCCGGGCACGGCGGGGGAGAAGCTCGATTCGTTGGGCCCTGGTCGGGAGGCCTTCGCCCAGCTCGAGCGCCTGCCCCAGGACCAATTGACACCGTCGGCGTTGATGGTCGTCGTCCAGGAGATGCGTCTGGCCCTCGGATCCAACTGATCGAGGACGGACCCGGAATGGAATCGGCCCTGGAACCGCTTCCCCGGGGCCGATTCTCTGGATTCGGCGCTCGGCGACCGGGCCCGGGCGCTCGGTCACGGCGGAACCGATCCGAACCCCGCGCGTTCAGAGAACGACGATCTGGTGGTCGGCGTGGGCCATGATTTGACGAAACGCCCTCGAAGGCGCACCTTTTCGCACTCTGCTCTCCCGGGAATCCGGGAATCGATCGCGAACGTCGCCCGTACTCCAGACAGGGACGGGCGGTCCACGAAGAGCGTGGGTCCCGCGGATCCCGCTCGCAGCCGGAGGTTGAGACCCGCCATGACCACCGATATCCGCCGCGCACTGGCGAGCCTTGCCGTCGTGGCCGCCACGACGATGCCGGTGGCCGCGCAGGCCGAATGCAGTCCCAGTGAGCTGAACACCGCGAGCAACCACTACCAGACGGCCTACGTCCTGGCTCAGGGCGGTCAGTGGGCCGACACCGTGAAGCCCCTCGAGGACGCGATCGCAGCGTGCCCGGACCATTGGCAGAGCGTGGAGCTGCTCGCGAGCGCGCAGATGCGCATCAAGGACTACGCAGCGTCCGGCGACAACTACGCGCGCCTGATCGAGGGCAACTACGACGGCGTGTACGCGCGGGTCGAGCAGCGCATCCTTTCGCCCTACGGCTTCGTCCTGCTCAAGAACCGCAACTGGGAGGAGGCCGAGAACATCTACGAGGCCATCCTCACGCACGATCCGGCGAACAAGGAAGCGCACGAGCGCCTCGTCTACGCCTACAACCAGAGCGGTGACAACCCGAAGGTGGTCGAGCACCTCGAAGCCCTCTACGCCATGAGCACAGGCGAGGAGCAGGCCAAGGTCGCTTCGCGGATCGGCAAGACCTACGAGAAGATGGGCGACACGATCGCGGCCAAGGAGTGGTACGGCCTCGGTGGTGGTGGGGCCAGCGGCCAATTCAAGCTCGCGCTGGACCACTTCAACAACAAGGAATGGGCCGAGGCGGCCGAGTCCTTCGAGGCCTTCCTCGAGGGCAAGCCGAACAGTGCGCCTGCCTGGAAGAATCTGGGTCAGACCTACCAGCAGCTCGGTCGTCTGCAGGATGCCGTGAACGCCTACAAGAAGGCGCTCGCACTCCGCCCGGACCGGCACGACGTCACCAGCAGCCTGGGCTTCGTCTATTCGGACCTCTCGCAGTGGGATGCCGCCGAGGCGCTGGCAAAAGACGCGCTCGCCAACTGGAGCGACGACGTGAGCCAGAAGGACAGCATGTACTTTCTCATGGGCAAAGTCCTCGAGAAGCGCGATGCCAACTACGAAGAGGCGATCCGCATGTTCGAAGAGGCCAAGGACGACCCCTATTGGGGCGCACTGGCCGTGAGGGAGATCGACCGTCAGCAGCAGCTGATCCAGATCCGCAACATGAAGGCCGATCAGAGCGGCTGAGCAGACCGACGCTTCGCGATCTCAGCGGCGGGCCCCGAACGGGCTCGCCGCTTCGCGTTCAGGCCCGGATGGGCATCCACGGTACTCCGGGACTTGGCCCGGAGGCGATCGCCTGTTAATTTGCCGCGATCATGACGCTGCACCAGGACCGCATCGAGATCGAACTCCCGCCATTGCCGTGCCGGATCGGCGCTCTCCCGGGGGAGAATGCGCGCACCCAGCCCGTGCGCGTGAGCCTGGTCGTCCACCTGGACCTGGCGGAGGCCGCGGCCTCCGGCGACCTCGACGACGCCCTCGACTACGGTCTGCTGCATCGAAAGATCCGCACGCGTGTCCTCGCCGAGACCTGGACGCTTCTGGAATCCCTGGCGGGGGCCGTGCTGGACGATGCGTTGGACGACGCGCGGGTCAAGTCGGCCTCGGTGATGGTGGAAAAGTGCACGCCGCCCTTCGAGAGCGCGGTCGGGCCCGTGCGCATCCACATGCGGCGTCAGCGAGTCGTTCCCTCATGAACACCCCGTCAGAGCGCGTGCACCTGGGCCTCGGCAGCAATCAGGGCGACCGCGCCGATCACCTGCGGCAGGCCGTGCGTGCGATCGCGGCGTGGCCCGAGGTCCGTGCCCTGCGGGTCAGTCCGGTCTACGAGACGGCCCACGTGGTCGACGACGACGATTCCTCGGATGACGGCGCTCCTGACCATCTCAACCTGTGTTTGGCCCTCGAAGGTGCGCCGGAGCCGGACGAGATCCTGCGTCGTGGCCAGGCCCTGGAGCGCCGCGCCGGTCGGGCACCCGACACGCACCAGCGTCCGCGTCCCCTCGACGTGGACGTCCTGCTCGCCGCCGGCGTCGTGTCGAGCGACCCCGCACTCACCCTTCCGCATCCGAGGCTGGCGCAGCGCCGCTTCGTGCTGCAACCTCTGGCCGACCTCGATCCGGCGTTGACGATCGCGGGTACGGGGGCGACGGTGACCGAGTTGTTGGCGCGCCCGGAAGTGGCGGCGCAGCGCATCGAGCGCACGAATCTCGAGCTCAATGGCGACGCATAGCACCCGAAGGGGAACGAGCGAGACGATGGAATGTCCGTGGCGGAGCATCGCGATCGAAGGCGTCATCGGGGTCGGCAAGTCGAGTCTGTCCCGGATGCTGGCCTCCGAGCTCGAAGCGGGTCTGGAGCTCGAGGTGTTCGAGGACAATCCCTTCCTTTCCCGCTTCTACGAAGACCGCCAGAGTCATGCCTTCGTCACGCAGATGTTCTTCCTGCTGAGCCGCTACAAGCAGCAGATGAATCGACTCCAGATGGACCTTTTCGGACAACGTCTGGTCTCGGACTACTTGTTTGCCAAGGACCGCATCTTCGCTACCATCAATCTCGGCGAGGACGAGCTGCGCCTCTACGAGCGCGTGGCAGAGGTCCTCGAGGAGAAGGTGCCGCGTCCGGACGTGGTGGTGTACCTGCAGGCGAGCACGGAGGTCCTGATGCGTCGCATCGCGTGGCGCGGCCGGTCCTTCGAGCGGAACATCGACCCGGAGTACATCCAGACCCTGAACGAGGCGTACAACTACTTCTTCTTCCACTACGCGGATACACCGCTGCTCGTGGTCAACACGAACGACCTCGATTTCGTCCGCAACCGGAGACACTACGACGATCTTCTGCAGACGATCGTCGAGCCCTTCACCGGCACGCGCTACTACGTTCCGTCCTGGTCCTGAGACGCGACGGCAGCGAAACCCCCAGCGGGACGAGCCCATGGACAAGCGGACCCGACTCGATCTCCAGGAGGCGAAAGCGCGCGGCGAACGCGTGGTCGTGGTCACGGCCTACGACAACGCGAGTGCGCGCATCGTCGATGCAGCCGGTGTGGACGCCATCCTCGTCGGTGACAGTCTCGGCATGGTCGTGCAGGGACATGACAGCACGCTGCCCGTAACGCTCGAGCACGTGATCTACCACACGCAGTGCGTCGTGCGCGCGAAGCCGCGCGCGAACGTCGTGGCCGATCTCCCCTTCGGAACCTTCCAGCGGGGGGCCGATTCGGCCCTCGACGCTTCGCTGCGGCTGGTCCAGGAAGCCGGAGCCGAGGCGGTCAAGCTCGAGGGCGCCGGCCCGCGTCTGGCGGGCATCGAGGCGATCGCGCAGGCAGACGTTCCCGTCTGGGGTCACGTGGGACTCACCCCGCAGTCGATCCACGCATTCGGCGGCTATCGGGTGCAGGGGCGCGACGCCGCCTCGCGTGCGGTCCTGCAGGCGGCGAAGGACGTCGAGTCGGCCGGTGCGGCCGCGATCGTCCTCGAAGCGATTCCACACGAGCTCGCCGGCGAGATCACCGAGGCCCTGAGCATTCCCACGATCGGGATCGGCGCCGGGCCTCGTTGCGACGGTCAGGTGCTCGTCTTCCACGATCTCCTGGGTTTCGACGACGCCTTCCGTCCGCGCTTCGTCAAACGCTACGCGAACGCCTTCGGCGACCTGACGTCGGCGGTGGAGCAGTTCGTGAGTGAGGTCCGCGACGGCAGCTTCCCGACGCTCGATCACAGCTACGCGGATCGCCGCGCCGCACCGGATTCCGAAGAGGGCGCGTGAGCACGGTGGATCGGCCGACCGTCTGGACCACTCGCGTTGCGGCGCGCCAAGCACTGCGAGACGAACCCGTCTGGGCGCTCGTTCCGACGATGGGCGATCTGCACGACGGCCATCTGGATCTCGTGCGTGCCGCGTCGGCCGTTGGTCCGGTGGTCGTGAGCGTCTTCGTCAATCCCACGCAGTTCGCGCCGGGCGAAGACTATGATCGCTACCCACGGCGCCTCGAAGCCGACGTCGACGAACTCGCGGACCTCGGTGTCGTCGGCGTCTTCGCGCCAGAAGTCGAAGAGATGTATCCCCCCGGTGAATCGACGCGCGTCGATGCCGGGGCCGTGGCGCGACCTCTGTGCGGTCAGCACCGCAAAGGTCACTTCGAAGGCGTGGCCACCGTCTGCACGAAACTCTTCGCCGGGCTTCGTCCTCCGATTGCCGCCTTCGGAGAGAAGGACGCGCAGCAGTGTCTCGTCCTGCACCGCCTGGTGACCGACCTGGGCTTCGACGTCGACCTGATGTTCGTTCCCACACGCCGTGAAGAGGACGGCCTTGCCATGAGCAGTCGCAATCGCTACCTGGAGGGCGACCAGCGCGAGACCGCACGCGCATTGTCCGAGGCGTTGCGTATCGGGGAGGAAGCCCTCGAGTCAGGAGAGCGCGAGGTCGCCACGATCGAAGAGGCCGTGGCTTCGCACTTCCGTACCCGCGGGGTCACGCCCGACTACGGTGAGCTACGCCGCGTCCCCGACCTCGCTCACGAGGAGCGAGTCGAAGGACGCGTGGTGCTCGCGGTCGCCGGCTATGTCGGTCGAGCGCGTTTGATCGACAACCGTTGTTTCGACGTCACCGGTGCCGGGGCGCGTCGGGTTCCGCTGCTGGACGACCACACGCCCGACGCAGTGGCACGTCGTTGGGCCGGCCCCGACGCCTGAATCCTCCCGACCGAGCTACCGCAGGAGATGAACCCCATGGAAGATCTGTACGCCGTCGTTCTGGCTGCCGGCAAGGGAACTCGCATGAAGAGCGATCTGGCCAAGGTGCTGCACGAGCTCGGTGGCAAGCCGCTGCTGCAGCACGTGCTCGAAGCGCTGGGGCCGCTGACGGCGAAGTCGACGGTCGTGATCGTGGGTCATCAAGCCGACGCCGTCGCCGCGATCAGCAAGGGGCCGGGCGTCACGACCGCATTGCAGGCAGAGCAGCTCGGAACCGGCCACGCCGTCGACATGGCGCGCAGCGCGTTGGAGAACGAGAGCGGGTACACGCTGGTTCTCTGCGGCGACGTTCCACTCCTGCGCACGCAGACGATCGAGGCGCTGGTGAGGACGACGCGTGACGCCGGAGCGGCCGCCACGGTGCTGACCGCGATCGCCGAGGACGCCACCGGCTACGGCCGCATCGTGCGCGACGACGACGACCGGGTGGTCGCCATCGTCGAACACAAGGACGCGAGCGAAGAGCAGCGCGCGATCCGCGAGTACAACACGGGGACCTGGTGTTTCGACAACGAGAAGTTGTGGAACGTCCTGTCGCGCTTGGATCGCGACAACGCCCAGGGCGAGTACTACCTGACCGACGTCGTGGAGTTGCTCGTCGCGGGCGGCGAGCCGGTCGCGGCGAGTGTGTGCGCGGACGAGCGCGAGGTCCAGGGCATCAACACGGTCGACGACCTCCAGCGTGCGAAGCGCGACCTCGACGCGATGCGGGGTGACTCGGCGTGAGAGCCGTCCGCATGTTCCTGCTGGGGGCGATCGGCGTGCTGCTGGTGTCGGCGGGCATCGCCGTCTTCGTCACCAGGCCCGATGCTCCCTTGCCAACGCTCGAGGTCGAAGTCTACAACGCCTGCGGCGTCGGCGGCCTGGCGGCGCGGAGCTCCCGGGTCCTGCAGGAGCTCCGGCAGGACGTGGTGGCGGTCGAGACGTGGGAGGGTCACGAGTTCGCAACGAGCTTCGTGATCGATCGTCGCGGCAAACCGAGCCTCACGCGGAGGCTCGCCGAGCGCATCGGACCCTGCCCCGTGGTCCTCGAGCGGACCGATGAGGCGTCGGCGGACGTGACCCTGGTCCTGGGCCACGATTGGCGCTCTCTGGGTCTGTTTTCGGGAGAGAACTCCAGGAATGGGGTGGCGCGCGGCCGGTAACCCCGTCTGACATCGCGCGTTGACGAGCCGCCGATCGATGCTATGTTCCGGCCGTCCGGAGTCGGGGCGACACCGGAGGCGAGTTCGTGACCCCGAGACTGCGCGCGCACGCGCCCGGTCGGTGGACTGCGCAAGGTTCGGCTCGGGGGTAGGAGGTTCGGCACTGACGCGGAGATCAGCGGGCTTCCTGGCTCTGACCTTCTTTGTGGGTATACTGGTGGGGAGCGTCCTGGGACAGACGATCGGCCTTTTCGTGCCCGAAGGCAGTACGGCTCACCAGCTCTTCGTCCAGTACGAGAGCTTCGGGTTCGGGCCTACGCCGATCGACCTCGTTGCGTTCGACGTGACGATCGGACTTTCGATCCACGTCAACCTGATGAGCGTGATCGGCATCTTCCTGGTCGCCCAGATCCTTCGTTGGATCCGGTGACCGCGCGTTCGATCGTCTCCCCAGCGTGACCCCTGTTCGTTCCTCCCGGCCGAGGACCTCGTGACTTCTGCCCCGGACCTCCCCCCGGGGGTCGGAAGTCGTAGGAGACGACGATGATGACGATGGCATCCATGATGGTCTCGTGGGCGGCGGACGTTCCGGTACTGGCCTTCATCCCTTCCTTCGGTTGGCAGGAGACCCTGCTGATCTTCGGAATCGTTCTGCTGGTCTTCGGTCCGCAGAAGCTTCCCGAGATCGCCGACGCGATGGGCCGGTCGATCCGGAAGTTCAAGAACGCCACGCGCGAGATCAAGAGCGACATCGAGAGCGATCCGGGTTCGTCGTCGGGCCAGGGAAGCGGTCCGAAGGAGTGACCTCGCGGCCGACCGTCCGAGGTCGGCCTCCGAGTCCTTGCTCTCCACGTCTCACGTCGTCCCACTGAACGTCGTGTCGCGGTTGTTTGCCGCGACGTGCTTGCGTTCGTGCCGTCCTCATCGCGCACGAACCGGGGGGGATGCCGCGTGAATCTGCAGCAACTGATCGACTACCTGCGCAACGACGAGAGCTTCGCACGTCACGTGAGTCTGTGGCACACGCTGCCAGCCACACCCGCGCGCACCGTCGATTATCCATCCGCTCTGGACCCGCGCCTGCGCGACGCGCTCGTCGGGCGCGGGATTCCTTCACCGTACACGCACCAGGCCCAGGCGATCGAGCACGCGCAAGCCGGTCGTGACGTCGTCGTGGTCACGCCGACTGCGAGCGGAAAAACGCTCTGCTACAACGTGCCGGTCCTGCAGCGGATCCTCGAGGATCCGGAGGCGCGTGCTCTGTACCTGTTTCCGACGAAGGCACTCAGCCAGGATCAGATGAACGAACTCCACGGCCTGATCGAGGCCATGGAGGTCGACATCAAGACCTATACCTTCGACGGGGATACGCCGGCGGCCGCTCGCAAGACGATCCGACAGAGCGGTCACGTGGTCGTGACCAATCCCGACATGCTGCACCAGGGGATCCTTCCTCATCACACCGCGTGGGTGAAGCTCTTCGAGAACCTGCGCTACGTCGTGATCGACGAATTGCATCACTATCGCGGTGTCTTCGGCAGCCACGTGGCCAACGTCATCCGTCGACTGCAGCGAATCTGTGCGTTCTACGGCAGCAACCCGACCTTCATTTGTTGCAGTGCCACGATCGCGAATCCGACCGAGCACGCCGCGCGGTTGATCGGGCGCGAGGCGAAGCTCGTCGACGACAACGGAGCACCGCGCGGCACGCGGCATCTCGTCTTCTACAACCCACCGGTGGTGAACGCCGAGCTCGGCATCCGGCGGAGTGTGATCAAGGAAGCGGTACGCATCGCGCGGCCCTTCCTGGAGACCGGCGTGCAGGTGATCCTCTTCGGGCGCAGCCGGGTCCGAGTGGAGTTGCTGACGACCTATCTCAAGCAGCTCATGGCCAAGCTCAAACGCGGGGCGCACAAAGTGCGTGGCTATCGCGGTGGCTACCTGCCGAACGAGCGACGGGCCATCGAAGCCGGTCTGCGTGACGGAAGCATTCTCGCCGTGGCGAGTACGAACGCGCTGGAGCTCGGCATCGACATCGGACAACTCGACGTGTGCATCATGGCCGGATACGCAGGCACGGTCGCGAGTACCTGGCAGCAGGCCGGCCGGGCCGGGAGGCGTAGCACCGAGTCGATGGCGATCCTCGTCGCCTCGAGTGCGCCGATCGATCAGTACGTGATCGAGCACCCGGAGTTCTTCCTGGATTCCACGCCGGAACGGGCGATCATCGATCCCGACAACCTCGCGATCCTCCTCAATCATCTGAAGTGCGCCGCCTTCGAGATTCCCTTTGCCGACGACGAACGCTTCGGCGGGAACACGGCCACCGGTGAGATGCTCCAGTATCTCTCGGACAACCGCGTGGTGAGCGAGAGTGGAGGCAAGTGGCACTGGATGGCCGACACCTACCCGGCCGAGGACGTGTCGCTCCGCAGCGCGGTGGTGGAGAACGTGGTGATCGTCGACACCACGCGGCAACGTCAGGTGATCGGCGAGACCGATCTGCTCAGCGCGCAGCTCCTGCTGCACGACGATGCGATCTACTTGCACCAGGGCCGTCAGTTCCACGTCGACAAGCTCGACTGGGAGCGCAAGGAAGCCTACGTGAACGAGGTGAAGGTCGAGTACTTCACCGACGCGCAGAGCAAGAGCGAGATCCACGCTCTCGACGAGTTCGAGCGTGAAGCCGTACGCGTCGGGGCGCGTGCGCACGGTGAGATCGGCCTGATCACCAAGGCCACCATGTTCAAGAAGATCAAACTCGGAACGCACGAGAACCTCGGGGCCGGACGCATCCACCTGCCCGAACTCGAACACCACACGACCAGTTACTGGTACCAGTTGCCTCCCGAACTGGAGGAGCGGATGCGGGACGAGGAGCTCAGCCTGGGCGACGGCCTGAAGGGCCTGGCGAATCTGGTGTCGCAGGTCGCGCCGCTGTTCCTGATGGCTGACCCTGCCGACATCCGCAGTGTGCCGATGATCAAATCGCCCATGACCGGTGGGCCGACGCTTTTCGTCTACGACACCTATCCGGGTGGGGTCGGCTTCAGTCGCAAGCTCTTCGAATTGCATCCCTTGATCCTCGATGCCGCCCACGAGCGCGTGCATGCCTGTGCTTGCGAGAGTGGTTGCCCGAGTTGCGTGGGCAGCGTGCTCGAAGCCGGTGATCGGGCGAAGGCGAGCACCGTGCGCCTGCTCGAGGTCACGCGGGACGACGAGCGGCCGAACTCCCTGGCGATCGCGGGGAGCGCTTCGTGAAGAGCCTCCGGGAACGGTTGGAGCAGTTCGACCGACCGCAGGTGCCACGCCCGCAGCCGACGCGGACGGGGGGCGATCCGCTGGAGTCGGTGCTCGCGGCCGGGGCCACCTGGGTCGGAAAGGCGCCGACCGGGCATCTGCGCCTGGAGCAGACCGCGCCCGCGATCGACGATCCCCGTGAAGTGGTCGGCGAAGAGGCCTGCCGCCGGCTCTGTGGCGACGGGCCGACCGGAGATCACTGGGTCGTGCTCGACACCGAGACGACGGGACTCGAGACCGGAACGGGAACGCTCGTCTTCCTCGTCGGGCTCGTCCACTGGACCCCGACGCGGACGTGGCGGATCCAGTTGCTCATGCCCGAGCCCGCGGCGGAGGCCTCGATGTTGGCCGCCTTGGCCGACGAGCTCCACGACGCGGATCTCTTGATCAGCTACAACGGTCGCAGCTTCGACGTGCCTCGCCTGCGGACGCGCATGCGACTCCAGCGCCAGGACCCCTCGATCCTCGACCGGCCTCACCTGGACTTGGTGCATCCGGCGCGCGGGCTTCTGGGCACCTGGCTGCACGAACGGCGACAGATCGACCTCGAGACCGCGCTCCTCGGCTTGCCACGCCACGACGACCTCCCCGGGTCCCATGCCCCGGAGGTCTACCGTACGCTCCTCGCCGACGGCGTCGATACCGGACTCGGAGGAGTCGTCGACCACAATGCACGGGACGTCGATCGCCTGGTCGATCTCGCGCAGTGGTTCGCACGCTGTGTCGACGATCATCCAGATCCGCATCTACCGTTGACGGTCCACCTCGCGACGGCGCGATGGCTCGCACGGCGCGGCTACTGGGACGCGGCCGAGGTGAGGTTGCGCGATCTCGTCGAGCAGGACGAGCATTCGATCGTGGTGGGTGCCCGGCGTCTTCTGGCCGATGGATTGAGGCGTCAGCGACGCTTCGACGAAGCGGTTCGCCAATGGGAGCAGATCGTGGTGGCCTCGCCGCACGACGTCGAGGCGCACGTCGAATGTGCGAAGCTGTTCGAACACCGCCTGCACGATCTCGAGCGAGCACACGATGTCGTGACGCGTGCCTTGCGGGCTGCCGTCGACCGTCGCACCCTGGATCCATCGGCCCCGTCCGTCCACGCGGCCCTCGTTCATCGTCTTCGTCGTCTTCAGCGGCGACGTGCCCGCGGGGGGGGAGATGTCGGCATCGTCTGAGCAGTTCGGCAGTGCACACGATCGTCGTGTCCGCATGCGCATGCGTGCAGCCATCATCTCCTTCGTCGTGGCGATCGTTCTGTTCGGCGCAAAATTCCTCGCATGGACCCTTACCGGGTCGACGGCGATCCTCTCCGACGCCCTCGAATCGATCGTGAACATCGTGGCCGCGGGCATGGCGTGGTTCAGCGTGTGGTTCGGGTCCCAGCCGGCCGACGAGAATCATCCCTACGGGCACGGCAAGATCGAGGACTTCTCCGCCGGCGTGGAAGGCGCACTGATCGTCCTGGCCGCACTGGGGATCCTCTGGAGTGCGGTTCCTCGGTTCTTCGATCCCGTGCTCCTGGACTCGATCGACCGTGGCGTTCTGTTGATCATGGCCGCGGCCATCGCCAATGCGGTTCTGGGTTGGTACCTGATCCGAGCGGGCAGACAGCTGCACAGTCGCGCGCTCGAGGCCGACGGAAGGCACGTCCTGACCGACGTCTGGACGAGTGCTGGCGCGATCATCGCGCTCGGGCTGGTCACCCTCACCGGCCAACTGTGGATCGACCCG
>JGI12109J20283_11806803_pt1 | contig 31883 bp, 41 predicted proteins | sample ElkSlonscriptome_12_FD_20283 | JGI IMG/M metagenome (IMG submission 20283)
ATGCTGGCAGGCGGCACGCTCGGATGACACACCCATCTATCAAACCGAGCGGGTGGGTCACCGTGAGCACCGTCGCACGGCGGCCTGATGGGCGAGAAGAGAGAACGAACTGGTGTGCTGTCCGCCCCTAAAGGCGGAGGAACCGGAAGCACGGGAGGTCAGCGCCGGGGGAACACCGGCAGCGGAAGATCTGTCCGAAGCCATCACCGATGAGCGGGGGCGGCGCTTGCTGACCATCTACACGGCCGCGAAGGCCCTGATTGACGCGAACGTCCGCGGGGACGATGCCGCGGCCATTGCCACCGCCCGGCAGCACCTGAACACCGTCTACGACGGGTTTGTGGGGCGGTACGGGGTCATCAGCAGCCCGGCGAATAGGCGCCGGCTCAAGGATCTGCCGGAACTGGCCTTCCTGCTCAGTCTGGAGGAGGATGTCCAGACGGTGGGGAAAACGGTCCGCGCGCGCAAGAGTGCCATCTTCAGCCGGTCCGCGCTGCGCGCGGAGCGCAGGGTGGTCGGGGATCTGGATGCCGCTGATGCGTTGCTGGTCTGTCTGGACCAGCATGGGCGGATCGACCTGGAGGTTATTGGCCGGCTGTCCAGCCGGACACCGGCGCAGGTGATCGGGGAGCTGGGGGACCGGATCTACCCGGTGCCCAACACGCGTCCCCAGGCATACGTAACGGCGGATGCTTACCTGAGCGGCGATATTCGGGTCAAGCTGGCGGAGGCCGAAGCGATGGTCGGGATCGATCCGGCCTTTCAGCGGAACGTGGAGGCGTTGCGGGCGGTGCTGCCCGCGCCCATCCCGGCGCAGGAGATCATGGTGAACCTGGGTGCCGCCTGGGTGCCGGGGACGGATGTATCGGCGTTTATCACGAGCATCATTCCGCGGTTCAACCACGGGGTGGTGCGCTATCGGGAGGCGCTCGGCGCCTGGGATGTGGCCGCATCACGCGCTGCGCAGCAGAGCGTGGAAGCCCAGTCCACCTGGGGAACCGGGGAGATCGATGCGATCAGTATCATTGAGCAGACGCTCAATGGAAAGATCGTGAAGATCTATGACCTCATTCAGGACGGCGACCGGGAACGCCGGGTGCTCAACGATACGGCCACACTGGCGGCGCAGGAGAAGCAGCGCCTGATCAAGGAGCGCTTCAGCGCCTGGGTCTGGGAAGATCCGGAGCGCGCGGAGCGGCTGGCCGCGGCCTACAACGCCTGTTACAACAGTATGCGGCAGCGGCAGTACGATGGCTCACACCTCTCGCTGGCCGGCATGAATACGGCCATCCTGCGGGACGGCGATCTGTCACCCTGGCAGAAAGATGCCATCTGGCAGGCGCTGCAGACCCGGAGCACCTTGATCGGGCATGCGGTCGGCGCGGGCAAAACGTTCGAGCTGGTTGCCATGGCCCGGGAAGCGCGGCGGATGGGCCTGGCGCGCAAACCGCTGGTCACCGTACCGAACCACCTGGTGGAGCAGTGGGCGTGGGAAGCGCAGCGGCTCTATCCGGGGATGCGGGTGCTGGCGATGTCGCCGGAGGATTTCCAGAAGGAGAAACGGGGGATCTACCTCAGCCGGGTGGCAACGGGTGACTGGGATCTGGTCATCGTTGCGCATAGTTCGTTCACCCGCCTGCCGGTGGGGTTGGCAACCCTGACGCGGTTTGTCAACCAGCGCGTGAGCGCACTGCGCACGTTCCTGGAAGAGGTCCGGATGGAGGAGGATGCGAACGACCGGGGGAAGAAGCGCCGGATCAAAGAGATCGAGCGGCGCATTGCCGCGTATGAACTGAAGCTCAAAAAGACCCGGAATGCGATCACGCAGGATAGCACCCGCACGATCACCTGGGATGAGCTGGGCGTCGATATGCTCATGGTCGATGAGGCCCATGAGTTTAAGAACCTCGAGATCGAGACGCGGATGGACACCGTCGCGGGGGTGCCCCGGGGTGGCAGTCTGCGCGCCTGGGATCTCTGGATGAAGTCCTGGGAGATCCAGGGCCGCGGCGGGAAAGTCGTGTTTGCAACGGGGACGCCGGTCGCCAACACCCTGGCCGAGGTGTTTGTGATGATGCGCTATCTCCAGAACGATATGCTGGAGGCGAAGGGGCTGGCCTTCTTTGATGCCTGGGTCCAGGCATTTGCCGAAGCCACCCCGTCGTTTGAGCTGCGGCCCGATGGCTCGGGGTACCGCATGCACACCCGGCTGAACCGGTTTATCAACCTGCCGGAGCTGGTCACGCTCTGGCGGCAGTGTCTCAATTCGCGGACGGCGGAGCAACTGAACCTGCCGCGACCGGCCATGGTCACGGGAAGCCCAATCCCGGTGGTGATACCGGAATCGCCACGGCTGAAGCGCTACGTCGGAGTGCTGGTGGCCCGAGTGGATGCGATCAAAGGCGGGCAGGTGCCGCCGGACGTGGACAATATGCTGAAGGTCACCGGGGATGGGCGCAAAGCGGCGCTCGACCTCCGGCAGGTCATGGATGGCCCGGAGGAGCCGCAGTGCAAGATTAATGCACTGGTGGCGCGCGTGGCAAAGCACTACCGGGAAACGGCGGACGAACGGGGCGCGCAGTTGATCTTCTGCGATCTGGCGACGCCCAAAGGCACGGCCCCGGCGCGGAGCGAAGCGCCGGACGAGGATGGGCCGGAGACGGAGACCACGGCCGAGGAGCAGTGGGCGCAGGATTTCGTCTATCACGAGATCCGGGACAAGCTGGTCACGGCGGGGCTCTGCCGGGAGGAAATCGCCTTCATCCACGAACATCCGACCAGGGTGAAGCGGGAAGCGCTCTTTGCCGCCGTACGTGCCGGACGCGTGCGGGTGTTGCTTGGCTCCACGGGCAAAATGGGGACCGGGATGAACGTCCAGGATCGCCTGATTGCCCTGCATCACCTGGATGCGCCCTGGCGGCCCTGCGACGTGGAACAGCGCGATGGGCGCATTCTGCGGCAGGGCAATCGGTTCGGCGCGGTCTTCATCTACCACTACATCCAGCAGGGCAGTTTTGATGGGTACATCTGGCAGCTCCTGGAGAACAAAGCCCGCTTCATTAGCCAGGTGCTGGCGGAAGATGTAACCCAACGCGCCGCGGACGATATTGCCGAGGTGGTGTTGACCGCGGGCGAGATGAAAGCACTGGCCTCCGGCAACCCCCGGGTGGTCGAGAAGGTCAAGCTGGAGACGGAACTGGGGCGGTTGCAGCGGCTCAAGACGGCATGGCAGCAGAACCAGCGCACGCTGGACTGGGACTGCCGGGGGCTGGAGACCCGCATCAGCGACCTGACGGATCTGATCGCCCGGTTGCAGGGGGCGCAGGCCACCCGGGATCGCCATGGCGACTTTGCCGTCACGGTGCTGGATCCGGCAACGCAGGAGCAGACGCGCTACACCGGCTGGGCCGAGGCCGGGAGCGCGATCAACCAGGCCGTGGGGACATGGCTTACAAATCAGACGCTACGGCGGGGCGAAGCCTCCCGGGAGGTGATTGGCACGGTGCAGGGGCTGGTCATCCAGGCCGTGCTTCCGGCATGGCGGCAGGACACTGACCCACCGGAGTTGGCGATTGTGTGGGTCACTGGCGAGGAGTGGACGCGGATTGGCACGGCCACGCTCGGAAAAGACAAAGGCACCACGCAGAGCATTGCCGCCGTGGTGCGCGGTATCGAGGAGCAGATTGAGCGGGCCCGGAAGCGGATCGCAGATAGCCAGGTCGATCTGGCAGGACGGCGCGAAGAACAGGCGAAACCATGGGATGGGGCGGCAACGCTCGCAAAGGTTATCGCCGAGTTGCGCCGACTGGATGCCGAACTGGGCGAAGAACGACCGGCAGATGCGGACGCTGCCGAAGAGAGGACGGCGGAGGACGAGGAACGGGTTGACGTGGCGGCGCTCTTGAGCGAAGCCGCAGCACTGACAGCGACATCGCTGGAAGAGCCGGCGACGCCGGCAGCCGCAGCGCAGCCGGCAGCCGCGCCGGGCGTGGACGACCCACCGGCGGAAACGACTGTGGCACTACCGGCCGCACCGGAGCCGCTGGTTAGCGCCGGGACGGTGGACGAGCCACCGGCGCAGGAGATCGAGCGGCGCGCACCGGATCTGGAAGACTGGTATGCGCAGTGTGGCATCAGCAGCAGCGGGGCACCCACGGAGCCGAAGCGGCGGAAGCAGCACGAGGTTGACGTAACCACCGTGCTGGATGCAGCCGAGAACGACGAAACCCCATGGCGGGAGGTGGCGGTCAAGACGCGCAGGAAGAAGGGCAAGCCGGGGAAGGACGCGAAGAAGGTTGTGCAGTACAGCTTTCTTGAGGGGTAATCGCAGGAAATCAGCATATAGAGCAGCGAGAACCACGCGCCTGGGCGCGTGGTTCTCGCTGAGTCTGAGGAGTAAACCATGAACATCACGGTCAACCAGGCGGATCTGAAGGCGGCACTTGGAAAAGTCAGCAAGGCCGTCCCGGGCAAGACGCCGCTGGACATCCTGAAAACCATCCGGTTGACGGCGGATGGCCGGGGGATTGTCCTGGCGGCAACGGATCTGGAGATCGGCATTCAGATCCGGGTCGGGGGCGAGATGAGCAGACCGGGGAGTGTCTTGCTGCCGGCGAAGTTGCTCAAAGAGGTCGTCGATGGCATGCCGAAGGAGCTGCTGACGATCACGGTCAATGCAGCGCATGTCGCCACGCTGGTGGCAGGCAGCATGACGACGACAATCCATGGATTGTCGGCAGCGGACTACCCCGATCTGACGAGCGAGACGGGGGGGACGGCCGCCGCCATGTTTGATGGCGGGAGCTTCACGGACGCCGTGCTCCAGGTGGTGCATGCCGCTGCCACCACGGACATGCGTCCGGTGCTGGCGGGGGTGCAGCTGGTGATTCGTGATACGCAGGTCGATCTGACCGCGGCGGATGGGTTTCGCGTCGCCATGAAGGCCGTCAAGCTGGCGGGAACGCCGGAGACGGCGGCGACCGTGATTGTCCCGGCCACGGGACTAAAAATGGTGGCGGAGCTGGTGGCTGGCGAGACGGTTGCCATGCACCTCCAGGGCAACGGAGATGCCGCGGCCGGTCCGGTGAAAGCGATCTTCTTCAGTGGCGACATCCAGGTGGTGACCCGCCTGACGGACGGGACATTCCCGGACGTGACGCGGATCATTCCGCAGGGCTGTGGCACGCGGGTGACCCTGAAGCGGACGGATGTGGTGCAGGCGGCCGGGGCCGCGCGTACGGTGGCGGTATCGAGCAGCCATGCGCTGCAGATAGCGGTGCCGGACACCGAGCAGCCGGAGACGGTGCGGCTGTCTACGCAGGCGGCCGGGATTGGTAGCCACGAAAGCAGCATCCACGGAAAGATTGAGGGCGCCGCCGGCGCGGTCGGGCTCAATGTGGCCTACCTGCTGGATGCCCTGGGGGCTATGAGCAGCGCGGAGGTTGCGGTAGAGATGAATGAGCGGCAGCCCATCGTGCTGCGGCCGGTCGGGGATACGTCGGCACTGTTTCTGATCATGCCGATGACGATGAAGTAGGAAATGAAAAGAGCAAAGAGTATGTTTTCATACTCTTTGCTCTTTTCTTTGTCGTTTAAGGTATTGAAAAATATTCGTTTTTGAGGTACGATAATCAAAGTTACCAGAAGGAGGGAGTACATGCGTTATATCATGGAAGAACTGCGGAGGTGTCGGGATGAGCAGGCGCGGCTGAGTGAATGCAAGTGGAGGCTGCAGCTGCAGAGCGGATTTGGTCTGACGGAAGGGCAGGAAGCAGATTTTCGGGCGCTGGTGCCGATCTTTCCGGAGGGCGCGTGGCGCGGCCGGGCCCTCGCGGAGATTGCGGCGGCGGTGACGGTGACGCGGCGACGCGCCCTGATCCGGGAGGCGCTGCGCGAGGTGGCGCAGGAACAGGACCGGAGCGCAGCGGGGGAGGTGCTCTGGCGCATGCTCCCGTTGATCCGGGAAGACCTGAACCGGGGGGAAAGATGAAGATCTTCTCGCTGGCGAGTCCGCGGCCGGTCGATCCGGCATGGATGAGACGGGTACAGCATGGGCGGCACGCGGCGGTCGTAGGTGCGGATGGGACGGTCGAACTAGACGGAGTCACCCTGCGGCTGTGTGAGGATATCCTGACGCAGGGGACGGCCGTTGTGGTCTGGTTGGAACGCAGGTTTGTCTGCGCACGCGCAGACGACATCGCCGCGCAGCGGGCTGCGCGGGAGGCAGAGCAGATGTCGGCGCACGCAACCGAGCGGGAGCGGCGCAACCGGAAACGGCAGGACGCAGCGGCGTTTAATGCCAGGCTGAGGCTGCCGGTCCGATGGGACGTTGGATTCAAGCAGGTACGCAGCGGGTTGCTGGCGCATTCCACCGGTGATGGGCGGAATCGCGCCAGTGTGACACACATCGTCGTGCTGGAGGATCTGTCTGCTGGTCGGCTGCAGCGGAACGCGGGTGACGTGCTCTGTCAGGCGCAGGGGGCGCTGACGACCGACCGGGCGCATGATGGCGACGGGAATCCATACGCACCGGCCGTGACATGTGCGGCATGTCTGCGGCTGGCGCAGCGCTGGACGCAGGAGAAAGGCGATGGACTGTGCGATTGAGCGGTTGCGGGCGGAGGAGGTGGATGTGCTCTGGCGCATGCTCACGCTGATCCGGGTCGAACTGGAAGGAAGGAAAGTGTGATGAGGCGTACCAGACGCCAACACAGGTATGTGCTGCGTGATGTGCGTGTGATCAGCACGCCCGGAAGCACGCAGTGGCGGTTCTATCTGGAAGTCCGGGACAATCGCGGCCTGACCATGCTGTTCATAAGCAGATATAACGGCAAGATCCGAGGCTGGCAGGTGGGGAACATTTGCCTGATCCACGATTCGCTCCAGGATGCATTCCGCTACGCCCTATCGCTACGAAGGAAGAACCAATGAGTGGGAATGGAGGTGCGGAGATGGCCGGGAAGACCGACCTGAGTATCACTGATATGTTCTGCGGCTGCGGCGGAGCGAGTCTCGGCGCACAAAACGCCGGTGGTTCATTAGTTTTGGGCATGAACCACTGGGCGCGGGCGATTGAGACGCATAGCACCAATTTCCCCGAGGCCGACCACGCCCTGTGCGATGTCTCGCTGAGTAATCCGCGGTGGTATCCGCGCACAACGGTGCTGCTTGCGGCGCCGGAATGTACCAACCACAGTGTGGCGAAAGGCATTCGGCGAAAGCATGGGCAGAAGACGATGTTTGAACCCGTGGTGGACGATCCCGCGGCCGAGCGGAGCCGTGCGACGGCATGGGATGTGGTGCGCTTTACGGAGCATCATCGGTACGAGATCGTTATCGTCGAGAACGTGACCGACTTTCGGAAGTGGGAGCTCTTTGACGCCTGGTGGCAGGCAATGCTACTCCTGGGCTACGCGGGGCAGGTGGTCTATCTGAACAGTATGTTCTGCCACCCCACGCCGCAGAGCCGGGACCGCATGTATGTGTGCTTCTGGAAGCAGGGAAACCGGAGGCCGAATCTGGACATTCGCCCGGCGGCGTGGTGCCGATGTTGCGAAAAACACGTCGAGGCGGTGCAATCCTGGAAACAGCGCGGGAAACAGGCCGGCCGCTACCGGCAGCAGTATGTCTATCGCTGCCCGATCTGTGCGAACGTGGTGGAGCCGTATTATTACTGCGCGGCCAATGCCATTGACTGGTCGCTGCCGGCCCCGCGGATTGCCGACCGCCCGCGCCCGCTGAGTGAGCGCACGCTGCGGCGCATCCAGGTCGGCCTGGAGCGGTTTGGGCGGCATCGGCAACCAGTGGAGGCGGTGCCGCCGTTCCTGGTCAGTCTGAACCACACGACCGATCGCGTGCGACCGGTAACAGACCCGTCGGCCACCGTCATGCCGCAGGCCCAACCATCGCTCTGTGTGCCGCCGTTTGTGGCAGTGATGCGGGGAACCGGTGAGCAGCAGAATGAGGTCGATAGGATCGATGAGGCGCTCAGCACGGTGTGCGGAGGGGGACATCACCATGGCATGGTCGTGCCGCCGTTCCTGGTGAGCTACTACAGCGGGGGCGGGCAGACCAGCGGTGTCGGGGAACCACTGCCGACCCAGGATACGCGGGACCGCCATAGCCTGGTTCTCCCGCCGGATGCCTTCATCATGAGTTATTACAAGCGAAAAAACGATCGGGCCGCATCATCGGTTGGCGCACCACTGCCGACCCAGCCCAGCTGGGCACTGCATCATCTGGTTGTGCCGAACGAGTCGGAAGCGCGGGGATTGCCGGAGGTCGAAGACTGCGGGTTTCGGATGTTGCAGCCGCATGAAATCGCGGCGGCGATGGCATTTCCAGATCCGGATAGATATCCGGTAATGGGAACACAGCGGGAACGAATTAAGCAGTATGGCAATGCGGTGACACCGCCGGTGATGTCGGAGTTGTTTCGGCGCTGTGTCGCAACGTTGGCATAGAAAGGAGAACAGGATGAACACAATGACGCCGGAGATGGAGTTGATTATCCAGGAAGCGCTGCGGCGCGGCGTGAGCGGTGAGAACGTCACGGCCGCGGTGACGATGCTGTGGCCGGAGCAGGGCGCAGGGTTCGCGCAGGCAGTCCGGGAGCGCGTGGCGGCGGTTGACGCGACCATGCGCGGGGACCGGGCGCGTGGTGCCGACCTGGTCGGGATCGTGCAGTCGGCGACGAACGCGTTCAACGGGCAGGCACCGCGCATGGTCGTCGAAACGGCTGATGGGCGGACGATAACCGTGGCGACGTCGGAACCGGATCTGGTGGATAGCATCCACCGGGATGTCTGGACCGGGATGACGGTGAGATGTCGGGGATGGTGGCAGGATAGTAGCACCATGATCATGCAGGAGTTGCTGCTGCCGGATGCGGAGAATCCGCATGCCGTGATCATCATGGGGGACAGTATATGCCGGCACGGCTGGCTCCTGCCGAACCGAGCGGCTGCGCTCCGGGCGGCGCGCCAGTGGTTTGCCGCGATGTTGGCGGCCAATCGACTGGACTGCGAGTCAGACGGGGACGCGGCACAGCTGTACGACCAGGATGCGGCCGGCGCGACGTTGAGCGATATCAACGACTGGTACGGAAGCGGCGATCACGGCTATGGCGTCCAGATTGTGGCTGTGAGCGTGCATGATGTGACCGAGGACATGATCCGCGAAAACACGGCATTCATTCCCGATCCGACGGTGCGGAAGCAGTACGAGAACGCTATCCGGGCCGCAGTGGAGACCGTCGGGTAGCACTGGAGGAAAGCATGGACATTCTTCCGTACAGCTATGTCGTGTATCGGCGAGAGGATCTGTGGCAGCCGGGGATCGCGCGGGTGGTCAGAGCGCACAGCGTGGAGGTATCCGCACGGGTGCCGATTGATCTCTGCAGCGAGGATGGATGCTGGACGATCCCGGTCTGGGTTGACCGGCGGAATATCCGGCCGGCACCGGGGATTGTGCAGATCTGCGAAATGCAGATCTGGATGGTAGAGATGGGCGAAGGAACCGCCGAGGTGTTTGCGTACGATGAGGTCATGGAGCACGGCTGGAACCTCGGACCGCTGACAGTGGATGCATGGACCCGCCGCGCCGCCGTGGCGGGGGTGGAGGCGCTCTACCGGGAGCAGGCGCTCCATGAGCGGGGATGGATCATTCGGGGGATCACGCTCTCAGAAGATATCCCGGCATGGATGGTTGAAGAAGACAAGGAAAGCTAGAAAGGAGATGGCCGGATACCCCCCTGCAGGGGGGTATCCGGCCATTTGTAGGTATGAGCGATTTGAATGATTGGCACAACGAGCGCTTTCCGCAGCTTGACGGTGAACCTTCGGATATAGAGATTCATGCGGAGTATGCACGCGTGATCGCTGCCGCTCTGCCGGTCACATTTATAGAAGGTATCGTTGCACCGCGGCGGGGACAGCAACCGGCGGGGGTCATACGCCCGGAGGAGATCCTGGGGATCGTATGCTACGTCGATCCCGGGGCATGGAAGGATCCCCAGCAGGCGCGGTTGCAGGCATGGTTTGACCGGGGGGGACATCATGCGGATGGAACGCCGGGGGACATTGAATCGCGGTGGTACGTGGCGCGGAATATTACGGATACGCGTACCTACGGGTACGCGCTGCTGTATCTCAATCTGATCAGCGTGCTACAGGAGGGGGAACCACCTGAGGTCATCACGGTGCATCTGGCGTTCGATATGTATAACGCGGAACACCGTGGTGTGATTGACATGATCGATCGGACCGGACATCTTGGCCTGACCAATGCGCCGGTGCCGAGTAGTACGAGTGGGGCCAGGCGGATTGACCTGGGTCATGGTGGGAACATTGGAGCGACGGTGCAACCCGGGATCACGCTGGATGTGACGCAGCGGGTAATCGATGTGCTCCGCTATGGGCTGGGTGGAGGAGCGTTTGCCGACAGCTTCCGCTCACTCGAGGACTGGTGGGATCTGCTCGACGCGGAACGGATGGACCGGGAGATCCAGCCGGAGCCGGGCACAATACAGGTGCTGCCGATGTATGGACGGTTTCGCGGAACGGAGCACATGGCTGCACAGGTGATCGCTACATGCCGGGCGGGGAGTCTGGTGGTACGCGGCGATGTTCCGGCATATGACCCGGATGGCCCGGCGATTGGGCTGCGGATAGATCAACGTGAGGGCAGCAGCGCACTGCGAATATTAACGTTCGCAGATGGAATGTGGACGCTGGTGACGAGCATTGAACTGTCGTTCAAGCGCGAGGGCCATGCGGATGGCAGCGCTGCGCTGCTCCGCGTGTTGAGCGAAGGACAGAAGATGGGGATGCCGGCAGCGGTGCTCTGGCCGGTGCTGGTGCTGGCCCGGCTGAGCTCTTGCCGCGAAGCGGATGCCAATCGCTGGCTGACCCTGGTCGGGTTGGGGCAGCATATCATGGAGCCGCTGGTGGATGTGGTGCTGCAGCATGCGCGGGGGGAGCCAGATGCGGAAGCACCGGCACTGCCTGATGCCTGGTATGGCGCGGCAGCCGGGTTGATAAAAGATCTGGGGAAGCCGGAGCTGGGGGACGCGCAACCAGAGGTAGCGGTGATTCGCTGGATGGAGTCCCAGGGTGCGCGGTTGTGGCGCGGCGGTGCGGCCGCGTGGATCTACGCCGCGCTGGAGCAGGGGATGGAGGCAAGCCCGAAGGTGGCGGTTTGGTTGACGGCCGCGTGGCTGGCGGTGTTCACCAAGTGGGGAGCGAGACTGCCGGTACTCCACCCGCAGGTGGAGGGGCAGGATCATATGCTGAAGCCAGGCATGGCGTACTTTTTTGGATTGTATACGATCTGGCTCCGAACGCTTGCGCTGCACATGGATGGAGCAGGACCACCGGAGCCGGAGATTATGGCGTGGTTGAATCCGGATGTGTTTGAGCGGGTCTGGGAGGTGGCGGAAGAGATCGCGCCGCTGAATGCCGGACAGGTGGAGCGGCTGCGGGCATTCTGTGCGCGCAATGCGGAACTGGCGGACGCGGGGACGATTGCAGTCGAAGGATTGTACTATCCACGCTTACCGGCGACGTTTCAGCGGATCCGACAGGCGGGCGTGGGCCATCTCGCGCTGGCGGTGGTCGGGAACACGCATGGAGCACCGTCCATCTGGATTGGCCTGGGACCGGATGAACCGGGGGCCGAGTCCGGCATGAGTCGGATTGTGCTGGCATGGCGACCCGGCGGGGATGCTCCGCGCGGATGGCGGCTGGTGCTGCCGGAAGCACTGTGCTGGGAAGTTCATCTAGCATGTAGTGTGATCTGGCGGGATATGCGGCAGACGAGTGTGCGTGAGATCATCGTACGGGACGCGGGGGCGGATCTGGCCGGCACTGCGCCGCGGCCACGGGGCCGGGCGGTCCGGCGTGATCAGCCTGACCCCATGGTGGTGCCGCGGCGGGTACGCGTGTATGTGGATGAGGAGGGGAAACGACGGGGCAAAGCATTGCCAGTGGTCGCCGGACAGTATGGGCTCGGAGGATGATCGGCAGCGGATCGCCCGCCGGGTGCGCGAGCAGCAGACCGTGCATGCGCATGTGTTGGTGCCGGCATCAGGAAAGGCCCCGAGTCGCGCGGAGAAGCTCCGCGCATGGGACCTGCTGGATGATCCGGCGCGGATGCGCATCACCGGAGGCGATGTGCGCTTTCCGGAGAAGGGAACGATCCGCGGCCTACGGGTGGTCGATGGAGCGGATGGGCCGGTTGTCAGATGGACCTATCAGCGGGGAGGACATGCGCCGCTGGAGGATGCGGGGCGACCGGGCGGACGAACGGTGATTGCACAGGGACTGGAGGGGGCCGCCGTGCTCCTGGACATGTTCGCGGAGGAAGATCGAAAAGAACAGGACGGAAACGGGGAGACGGAACCTTGAGGAGCGGGGTTGGGACGATGGGGATGTGATCGGAAACGGGCGGGACCCTCAGGGTCCCGCCCGTTTCGGTTGGACGGGAGAAAGATCAGGGAAAGATCCTGATGTCGTGGGGAACCCCGGGTGCGACGATGGATGCATGAACGTTGGACCTGCCAGCACCATTGTTTGTCTGCCAGGACAACGTTGTGCGATTGCCGGAACGCATGCATGCGACCCGGCCCGCTTCGCGCCAGTGGCGCATATATTCCGTATGCCCGCGGGGACCACTGGAACCCCCGTCGGGTGGGTATGCGCGAAAGGAGCAGCAATGTCGATCTGGCTATGGCCATGGCCGTTGCCAACGCCACAACCGGTTCCCATCCCGGTTCCACGACCCCGGCCGCAGCCGCGGCCGCGGCCCCGGTGGTAGATCATGCCACCAGTGTTTTATTTCGCGGTGGGCGCACGGCCGTGTCCCAACGATCTGGCAATTGCCCGGTTGGTGGGGCAGCGGCATTTTCTGGTTCCGGCCGGGTCGCGGGCAGCAACGCTGCTGCGCACCATGCCGGATGTGACGGTGGCGCTCGACTCCTGGGCGTATCCCCCAGATAATCCGTTTCGGCCCGGAGTAGCTCGGTACGCGCATAGCATTGCGGCGTGGTATCGGGCCAGCCGGGGCCGCCTGGATGAGCCCAGCACGCCCCACGCCGACTTTGCGTGGGCCGTATCCTACGACACGATTGGGGATGCGGCGCGGTCGGCGGCGGATACGGCGCGGCTGGAGCACCTGCTCCAGGAAATCGGTGTCGCTGGCGACGAGCTGCCGGTGGTTCCGGTGACCCACTACCCGGATGGGAACGTGGATGCCATCATCGGCGCGATCCGGGCCGACCTGGGATGTCTAGATGACGTGGAGTTGGAGCAACTGGGGATGATCCAGGCACTGGATGGCTGGGATCCCGGACCGGTGGATCGGCCCGCATGGGCCATTGGCGGCCTGGTGATCGCCCGGTATGCGGCGCAGGCCGAGCGCTGGTACACGGATCTCATGCAGGAATTGGATGTCGCGGGAGCGGACGGAATCAGCCCCTTTCAACGCCGCATCCACCTGCTGGGGATCGGAAAGCCGACGTGGGTGCTGCGCTCCCCACTGGTGATGAGCTTTGATAGCTCGGGACCGGCGCGGATGGCGCAGATTGGCTTTGACCGAGGCATTGGGAAACGCTACACCGATGCCTACGGGCTGTCGGTGGCAAAGCTCAGACGGTCTCGCGCCGCCCGGCTGGCGTATCATCTGTGCGACTATCGCGCACGGGTGGGTCTGCCGTGGCAGCAGGTGCGGGATGACCAGATCGCGGATGATCGGCCGCACGCAGCAGCGCCCGGGTCTATGGGTACGGGCTGGCAGCAGCCGGCGCTGGACCTGTAACAGCGAGGAGGCGCCATGGAGTGGACGACAGCGGAGCGCCAGGCCCTGGCCGCGGAAATCGCGGCAACCACGGGCCTGGCGCTTGCGACGGTGCAGCGGGTCTTTCTGTCGAGCCGCATGGCGGACCTGGACCAGTTCATCGCGGACTGGGATGGGGCCAGCGCGGCGGTGGAAGAGAACCTGGCAGCCCAGGACGCCGACCTGGACCAGTTCATCGCGGACTGGGATGGGGCCAGCGCGGCGGCACGCATGGAGGGTGCATACCACGATGAGTCACCCGGCGATCGCTCCGGGTGACGTCCTGACTTTCCCCTATGGAGTATGGCGCAGTGTTGGCTTCCCACTGCGCCGCAGCGGGGGCATCACTGCGCCACGAAAGGAGCGCAGTGATGTCCCCGGATCAGGAACCCCAGGACGAACACCAACCCCGCCCGAAGCACCCCCGCCGCGTTGCGGCCGGGAAAGCCCGCCAGCAAAAGCTGCGGGAGGAACTGGGCGAGGAGGGCTATCAGGCTCGCCAGCGCATGCTGCATGCCCGGGCGGTCAAGAAGCACCCGACCATGAAGCAGCGCGGTGGGGTGGCGTCCAATGCGGCGCAACTGGCCGCGCTGGGCGCAGCGGAGTATCGGGCCCGGCGGCAGGCCGCCTATCAGGCATGCGCCGCGAAGTACGGACCAGAGTTCGCCCGCAAGTGTGTGGCGGCCGCGCATGAGGAACGCCGCCGCTACCGGTTGGCGCACCCCACGCCTGGCGAGGCCGCGTTGCGGCAGATCGTCAGCGGCATGGGCTACCAGCTTGTGCTGGCGACCGATCCCCCCGTCCGGTTCCACGACTGGCTGGATGGCGATCAAACGCATGCCATCACGGCGCAGACCGCCGTGCCGGAGGCGTATGTTGGACCCTATATGGTCGATCTCTTGCTGCCGCATCTGCGGCTGGCGTTTGAGGTCGAGGGGGGGATCCACACGCTGCGGCAGGAGCGGGACATGCGCCGGCGCATGTACCTCGAAGATCAGGGCCTCACGGTGCTGGTCTTTACGAACGCGGCGATGCTGGATGGCAGCGCAACAGGGATGATCCGTGAGGCCATCCGGGAGCGGCAGACGCCACCGGATGCCAGATGGGACGGGCAGATGACGGCGTGGGTGGCAAGCCAGATCCGGGAAACGACCGGGGAGGCTTGCTACGTTGCGGCGCGTCGGGTGCTGCGGCAGCAGCAGGCATTGAATCGCGGCGCAGCTGCGCCCGACGCGGACGTATGACGTTCGGGGCGCGGATCCGCGCGTTGCGTCAGAGCCAGGGGCTCACGAAACGCGCAGCGGCAGCAGCCCTGCAGGTTGACGTAACCTAGATCAGCACAAGAGAAAACAATCACCTGCCGGGAGGTCCGAGTGCGGACCTGATCGTCCGGATGGCGCAGCTGTTCGGCGTCCCGGCTGACCCGTTGCTCGATCTGGCGGGTGGGTTTGACGCACAGCAACTCCGGGCGAGCTGGTTGCACGGGTGTTCCAAGAATTGGAGGAACAATCATGAAGAAGATCACGATTATCGGACACCGGAACATGGACACCGACTGCGCCACAGCTATCGCCGCCGTGCGGTATCTGACGCCGGAGGCCGAGCACGAGATCGTGTTCGACAGCCGGCCGGATCCGGCCCGGCACGATGGCGTGTCCACGTTTATCGTGGACGTGGGGCGTGGGCCCCTGGACCATCACCAGTTGCCGGACCCGCGCTCGACGTGCGCGTTCACCCTCGTGTGCGAACATTTCATCGCGCATGGGGATGCGTGGCAGCGGCTGCGGGCGATGGCGCTGCTGGAGCGGCTGGGGCCGTCGGTGCTGCGGCAAGATAGCACCGGATCGCTCGATCCGGAGCGCGATCCATCGGTGATGGTGCTGGGACTGCCCACGACGATTAGCAACATCGTCTGGGAAGCCCAGGATGATCAGATCGCGTGGCGCGAGATCTGGCCGCTGCTGCGGCGGCTGTTTGATCAGCAGGTGGCCGCGTACGAGGTGGAGCACGCCCCGGAGAGCGTGCTGGCGCAGGCGAACATCACCGTCAGTCCGAGTGGACGGGTGATCGGGATCGCATGGACGCAGGTGGCCGGGGAGATCTCAGCCATGAGCCACATGCATCGGGCGGTGGAACTCGTGTACCCCGGCTACCAGGTGAGTGTCTCAACGACCCGGTGGCTCGACCGGAGCGGAAACCTGCTGACCATCTCGCGGGGGGTCGGCCGCAACGACCGGGTGCGCAGCATCAATGTGGAGGCGGTCATGGATCGGCTGCCGCTGACCAGGCTGAACCCGGCGGTTCAGGCCGAGATCGGAACGTGGATCCGCCTGGCGTTTTTCGCCGGCGGGGGTGGATTGAAGGCCCCGCGGGTGGACGAACCACCGGCCACGCTGGTGGCGGAGCTCCTGGACGCGCTGGAAGCCTGTATATAAGGAGGAAATCATGGAAACGATGGAACCGATGTTCGACGGAATGTACGCACGGGCGCTGCAGTATGCCGCCGTCATGCATGACGGCGAGTACAAGAAAGGCACCACGGTGCCATACCTGGTTCACCCGGTCATGGTCGCGTCGATTGTGACGCGGGCCGGGGGAGATGCGGATGTCGTGGTGGCCGCCCTGCTGCATGATGTGCCGGAAAATGCGGCGCAGGATCGCGCGGGGCAGGCGGAGATCATGGAAACGATCGGGCGGATGTTCGGTGAACGGGTGCAGCAGATCGTGGCGGCCGTGACCGAGGAAAAGTGGGACGCCGCTGGAACCAAGCGTCCATGGGACGTCCGGAAGGACGAACTGCTGGAACAGGTGCGGGACGGTGGGCATGATGCCGCGCTGGTCTTCGCCGCCGATGGGCTGCACAGCGCGATCATGCTGCGCGACGACCTGCTGCAGGCGGACGACCCGGCCGCATTCTGGGCGCGCTTCAATGCGCCGAAAGCGGCCAAGCTGGCGTACGAGCTGAAGCGGATCGAGGTATGCAGCAGATGGATGGGGCAGCACCATCCGCTGGTGCAGGAGTTGCGGAACACCGTGCTGCGCCTAGAGGAGGTGGCGGCATGACAGTGACACGGCAGCAGGACACGCAACAGCAGTGTATGGCGTTGCTGGAACAGATGCAGCAACTGATCGGAACGGCGCTGGGGCTGACGATCCCGCATGTGCGGGAGATTGGCGGCGACCGGGAAGATGGGATTATCAGCAGCGCGGAGGCGCTGCAGCAGATCGGCGTCTTCTACCGGGAGATCGAAGGAGCGCGGGAACGCCTGGACAGGGCCCGCGATCACCTGCGCGCGGTGGTGACCGCGACCCTGGAGGATCCCGCGTGTGCCGGGAAGGCCACGGTGACGGGGTTTGGAACGCTGCGCATCCGGCCCGGATACGAGGTCCGGAGCTTCCCGGCGAAGCAGGTGGAGACCGTCATCGCCGCGCTGGTGGCAGCGAACCTGGTGGAGTTTGCGGAGCAGCTCCGCGGCTGCGAACAGGTGAGCGCACGCAGCGGCGGACTGGAGGTGAGACTGGAGAAGCCGAAGGGCAGGTGACCAGCCGGCGGGTGAGCGGACGCAACCAGATACCCCAACGCGAAACGACATGGCTATGCCATGTCGTTTCGCGTTGGGCAAAGGAGGGTCGTGAGCAAGCCAACCGATGTGATCCTGAACTACGGCATGGGGTGGGACAGCACCGCGCTGCTCCTGCGCTGGCTCGCGGAGCCGGCGAGTCGGGATTTTGCGCTGACGGACCTGACGGTGGTGACGGCCCAGGTGGGCGAGGAGTTTGCCGACACCAAAGCACTGGTGGCGGCGCATATCCTGCCCCGGTTGCGGGAGCAGCACATCCGGTTTGTGCAGGTGGCCCGGGCCGGGCCATCGGATCGGGATGGGATTGTGGTCCTCGACGACAGCCGCGCGCCAACCGAGGTCTTCATTGGCGGGGCGTGGAAGCTCGGCGATCACATGCTCAAGGACGGAACGGTCCCGCAATATGTGTCCGGACGCCACTTCTGCGCGCAACGGTTCAAAGGCTGGCCGATCAATCGGTTTCTTACCGAGGATCGTGGCGGTACCCCGTATCGCAGCGTCCTCGGCTACAACGCCGATGAGATCCGCCGGTCCCGCAAGGCGGAAGAGTATACGAATGTCCAGCGTGCCCATGAATTCCCCTTGATTAACTGGGAGTGGGGGCATGCTGAGGTGCAGGCGTATGTGGAAACGGTGGTCGGGCAGCCCTGGCAGAAAAGCTGCTGCGGCTTCTGTCCCTTCACCAACGGGCGCAGGCACCTGGTGGAACGGCACCGACGGTTCCCGGAGCAGGGCGCCCGCGCGCTGTTCATGGAACTGGTTTCGACCAGCCTGAACCCCCGGATGGGGCTCTATCCGAGTGGGGAACGGCTACTGACCACGCTGGAGCGCGAAGGCGTCGGGGCGACGCTGGCGCACTATGACGCCATGCTGGCCCGTATCCCCTGGGCGCTGTACCACGTCCGGCGGATCTATCGGGAACAGCCGCCGCTGGTCGATCGGAGCGTGCGGCGCATTGCCACCGGAAACCGAAAGAATGGAGAATGGAAAATGGAGAATGCATGATGGAGAATACATGATGGAGAATAGAGACCGAAACGCATGCGCATGCCTGGTGTTTCATTCTCCATTCTCAACTATCAATTGTCTCTTATTTCCCACGCCGGTGGAGGATCCGCTTGATCGAGTCATGCCGGACCGGGGCGGACGCGCCGCGATCCAGCACAGCATGGCCGATCTGATCGAGGAGCAGCGCCATGTATGAGCAACTGCAATTGTTGGATGCGCCGCCGCAGCAGATCCGGGAAGTCATGGATCTGCCGACGGCCATGTTACCGGCGGCACGCTTGAGCCATGTCGGGCCACGGGGGTTGAGCGATAGCGAGGTGCTGGCGCTCATTCTGAACGGTCGGGCAACCAGTGAGGTACTGACCCTGGCAACCCGGCTGCTGACCGAGTGTGGTGGCTGGCTGGGGTTGCAACGCAGCGCACCGGTTGATCTCCTCAAGATTGGGCAGATGGGACCGGCGCGGATCGCCCAGGTGCTGGCGGCGCTGGAAGCCGGACGGCGGATGGCGCTGAGCGAGGTGCTGGCGCGGAAACAGATCAAATCCCCGGCGGATGCCGCCCCGATCTTTCAGGCCGATATTGGGAGCGAAGACCGGGAGATCCTGGCGGTGATCTGCGTGGACACGAAAAATCGCGTCACGCACTATGAGCGCGTGTATGTCGGCACCGTTAACTGCACCAATGTGCGCATGAGCGAGATCTTTCGCACGGCGGTGCAGCGGAACAGCCCGGCGATCCTGGTGGGACACAACCATCCGTCGCAGGACTGTACGCCATCGTGGGACGACCAGCTGGTGACGAAGCGGATGATGGAGGCAGGACAGGTGATTGAGATCGATGTCCTGGATCACCTGGTGGTCTCGGCAACCGGATACGTGAGTATTCGGGAGAAGACGATCTCGTGAGGAGGATGTATTGGAACGACTTCTGACAGCGCCCGTCGGGGGGGCAAGTCACGCAGCCCAGTGCGGGCATGCGGGTTGCTCCCGGGTGGGCATCCATGCCTGAAAGGAGACAATGCGTGGCAACGAAACGCCAGCAGCACCAGTACACGACCATCACGCCGAGGGTGCGACGTATGTGGTTCGCACCGAGCTACGCAGCAGGCGGAGCTGGTGATATCTGTGGCTACGGGGAAGAAGCCTATGACCTGAAGGAGCAATTCCTGCAGGACGGGTATGCCTTCTTCCGTGCCGTGGCCGAGGCCCTCGGAACGGTGGGTTACACCGAGGCCCGCATCAGCAAAAACCGCGCCGGAATAGCAGTATCGGGCGATGTAACGGCTCGCTTTCGCAAGCCTGGTGAGGCGGGTGGCATCTATGCCACCCTTGCAAACGTTGGCGGGATGACAGACATCTGCGAGAACCCGCAGCAGCGACAGGACAATTTGTCCATCATGGCGCGGTCGTATGAACAGCCGCATTCTGGGAGTGAACGCACCGGCCCAAACCGCTGGATTGCGATGTCAGACAGCCTGACGCTGGCAAGGCAGCTGGTCGGATGGATTGCCGGTGACTGGGGTGCGCATGATGAACTCGAACAACGCATCGAGGCACTGAACACGAAGCAGCCCCGCAGGAACCAGAAACGCACGCAGCAGCAGCCGGCAGCGACGCAGACACCACCTGCACCAGCAGTGGAGCAGCGGAGCATGTTCGGCGATGATGGCGCTCTCGCGCCTGACCTGGCTTGCCAGGACACGCCTGAACCATGTCGGGCAGTCTAGCCATAGGCATAGGCCGCTTCGGAGGTGACGGTATTCGGTCTACGGGGCAGGACATGGAGCGCCTGCCCATATTTCTCAAGGAGATGACCATGAATGACCTGGTGGTCTCGGCAACCGGATACGTGAGTATTCGGGAGAAGGGGGGAGCAGGGTGAGTCAGCGCAAACAGCCGATCGTGGAACGCGTCGCCATTCCGGTGGGAGCGCAGGTGCATCCCTACCGCCTGCCGGATGTGGTGCGCTGGACGGTGCAATATCACACGGCCGTGCAACTCCGCGCGGTGCGGACGGGCAGCACGGCAGCGCAGAACCACCCGCAGAAGGCATGCTGGTGCATTCCGAACCAGGCGGCCTGGGATGACCTGACCGGGCGCTACCAGGCACTGGCAAGAGCACTCCGCGCCGTGCGCGATGAACTCAAACGGTTAGGCAGCTTCCGCGACCGGCTGGAGCTGGCGGGGGGCCTGAAAACGGCGCCCAATCCGCTGTGCCGGTGGGTGATTGCCGCGCCGGCGGGAACCGGTGGATACGCTGCGCCCTTCGATACGACGTGGCATATCCCGCGGATCCAGCGGCATACCTTGTCCAGGCAAACCCCCATGATGCTCTGCCTGGATGGAAGCGCGCATGCGACCACGAGCCAGCGCGATCACGTTGTCTGCTTCTTCGAGGAAGACTGGCAGCGGGTGACGCAGGCTCGGGATGCGGCGGACGCGGCCCTGGCCCACTGGCTGGCCGGGCTGAAGGACGTTGGGCGGTATGACGAAGCGGTGGCAGACGGTCGGTATACGCGGCAGGACATGGCATGCCTGCCCTTATTTCAAGGAGGAGCGCGATGACCACGAGCATGAACACGAACGACTTTACCCGCCTGGTAGACCCGGATCGCATTCGCTCCGCGATCCGGCGGTTGTTCAGCGGCAGCGTCCACGAGATCATGGGCGAGTTGCTGCAGAACAGCCAGCGCGCCGAGGCCGGGAATGTGGCGATCACGACTGACCGGGAGGCCGGGACGCTGGTGTACGGAGACGACGGGCATGGCCTGCAGGATGGCCTGCAAGGGTTTCATGCCCTGCTCATGCTGGGAGCGAGCAATTTTCACGGGGAGCAGGTCGCGTTCCAGCACCCCATGGGCCTGGGCATCCACGCGCTGCTGGCGCACGCGGAGGTGGAACATGTCACGTTCCGGTCCGGCGGGTATCGTCTGAGGATCACCACCGCGGAGTGGTGGAACAACCAGGACTACTACGCATCCTGGTACACCCGCATGGAGGAACTGGATGTGCCGCAACCGGGGATCCGTATCGACGTCGCGGCCACGCCGGGGCTGATCGCGCGCATCGAGAACGTGCTGACCAGTCCGTACAACCCATGGCACCGAGTGGGCGAGTACAGCCCGGCGCGGGGATATGCCGGGTGGTTGCGCATCACCCTGAACGGCGCGGAGCTGGACACGACCGTGCCCGATCCATGCGGCACGCTGATCATGCGGGATGTCCCGTACGAGGCGGGAACAACCGTGAACATCTGGGTCACGGACGAGATGTCGGCGAACCAGAGTCTGGTGATCTGGTACGGACAGGTTATCCGCTGTACGCTGCAGCGCTTCAGTCGCATCCAGGTGGTCATGCATGTCCGTGCCGGGCGGCCGGTCAATCCCATGGCCCCATCGCGGCAGGGGATTATCCAGGACGGAGCCTGGAGCGCGGTTCAGGCCTGGATCGCGGACGAGATCCGGGCATACCTGCTGGCGCAGCCGCGGGAGCAGATCGACCCGGCGGTGCTGGCGGGGTATGCGTCGTTCGATCCGGCGGGGTTTAAGACGCTGCCCTATTTCCTGGTGAAGGCGTACCAGGAGCCGGAAGCGGTCGGCGACTATGAGGATCTGGAGCGCTATGGAGCGCTGGAGGTCGTGGCGTACGCGGAGCAGCCGCTGCTGCTGCACCCGGGCCTGTGGGTACCGGGAGCGGACGGCTGGGAGCACATGGACTACGGCCTGACGACGTTCCTGAAGCTGACCGGCCCGGCCTATGCGGTGGTTGGGGCCGATGAGGAGCGCGTGACCATGAGGCATCTGTACTGGAAGCCGGGCGACGTCCAGGCGAGCATTGGCTACGGGGGCGACCTGGTCGCCCCCGGCGTGTGGGGCCTGCGCGGGAGCGCGGAGGCCGAGCCGGCACACTGGTTGCCGGTGCATGCACGACCGGTGCTGGCGTTCGGATATCCGGGGCATGAGCTCGAGACGGTGGCGTTCGTGGCATCCGCGGACGATCCGGTGCGGTTCCTGGAAGCCTGGGGCTGGGGTATGTTCGATCCGCAGAGCGACGAGCATGCGTTTGACACCATTCAGGACTGGTTCGGGGAGAGTCTGGCGCAGATCATTCGGGATCTGCTGGGCAACTGCGTACCGCACCAGTTCAGTCTGCAGGATCTGGCCGACGTGGTTGGCGGCCAGATCGTAAGGATGGAGGTGGAGTACGACGCGGAGATCAGGCATCTGCCGGTCGCGCTGCAGGTAACCCGGTCCGACGGGCAGACGCAGCGCGTCGTGTTTCGGTAGGAGGTGGTATGCAGATCATTGCGAGGGAACAGCGCTATCGGGGCTACCACGGCTGCGCGTCGCGCTGCCGATTGCGGGTCTACCAACACGGCACCACGACGGTCCTGCTGGTGAGCGAGATCCCGGAGAACCCGGGAACCTCGATCACCAACCGGGCCGAGGCCCTGGCAACCGCGCTGGTACGGCAGTACGCGCAGGGACCGGACTGGGTCTGGATTGAGCACTACCCACCGCAGGGCGGGCTGGAGGAACGCCTCCATGAGGTCCGGTTTACCTGGGACGAGCGGGGCCGCGCCAGTAATCCGCAGTGGGAGCGAATCAGTCGAGAGGCCGTCGTTGCGCTGATTGGCACGGACTTCAGCGTGTAAGCACGGACGGCGAAGGCCGCGCACCAACAACCCATATCGTTGGGTGCGCTGCCTTCGCGGCCATGCGCAAGGAGATGCCCATGACCGGCTGGTGGGGCTGGCACGACTGCGGCGCACGCCTCTGGGTGGAGCAGGCGCGACCGGGGATGTCCCGGGTCTGCACGGCCATGCGACAGCCATGCAACCAGTGTCCCCGCTGCGGTGCGCCGATTGGTGCTGACGATATCGTGGCATGCAGGGTCATGAACCCACCGCTAAAGCTGGTGGGCTTGTCCCTGGCGCGACGGCGATGCCGTCTCCGAGACGTGCGGCTGCATGACGACAGCCCTGCCGAGCACACGAATGTTCTCGGCAGCGATTACGTCGGCATGACCAGCGCAGCCACACGACGTACAGCAGAAGGTGGATTGACTGGGGCGGTTTGCCTTGTCTGTATGCCCGCAAGCAGGGCAACGGCGCGAGGTGTTCCGCGGATCGACCAGCACCACGGGGATACCGGCCCGTTGTGCCTTGTAGCCGATAAAGGAACGAAGTTGCGCAAATGACCAGCTATGCAGGTGAGCACGCTGCTGCCGCCTAGCCCTCACCCGCGTGCGCATGCCCGTGAGGTCTTCAAGGCTGATCGCTCGCTTCGTGCGTTCGGCAGTCTCAACGATGCGTTTGCTGATCGTGTGGTTGACATCCGTTGCGAAACGACGTTCTTGACCGGCAAGCTGCTTCAGTCGCCGCCGCGCTGCTTTCGTGCCGTTCTTTTGGAGTTTTGTCCGTAGACGGCGATGGCGATAGCGCACGTTCGTGATCGTGCTGCCGCTGCGGATCGTCCCGTCCGAGTCCGTAGCGATGTTCGTGACGCCCAGATCAATGCCGAGCACATCGTCTACATCCTGGGGATCGGCTTCCTCCACCTCGCACGTCACGAGCAGATACCACGCACCCCGGTGGAACAGCAGGTCGCTTTCACCCCGCCGCATGTGGAGCATGCGGCGCTGGCGCTCACCGCACACGAACGGAATCGACTGCCGTCCGTCGAGTGTCCAGATCGAGATGGACGAGTCCGGCAGCGCGAACGAGAGGATGCGGTCATCGTAGGCAATACTGGCACGCGGGCGAAACGTGCGCCTGGTCTGCTTGCCCCGTTTATAAGCGTCTCCGACTTTGGCAAGCGACCGCACGGCCATCTGCGCCGACAAGCCGAACGTGTCGCGCACGTCCTGATAGCACAGCTTTTGCAGCGCGAACGTGCCGAACGTGCGCGTGTCCCACGCCACGCCGCTGATGTAATTGCAGGCAGCATTTGCCGCCGCAAGCGTGCGCCTGAGCACATCGGCCTGGTCAGGCGTCGGCTGCAACTTCAGTTGTGCAGTCAGTTTCATACATTGAATTATAGCACATTCGAGCGGCATATGCACGCATTGGGCGAAAGCCGCTGAAGCGGGGCGCTTCCTCCCACCGCTAAAGCTGGTGGGCTTCCGCGCCTAAAGGCAAGCTATCCGTGAGCCTGCAGCTGCCGGACCCGGATCCCCGCGCGGCCACGTTGCTGGTGTGCGCCGGGATCTGGTACCACCTGCCGGATCCGGCAGGGACGGAGCGACCGGCGGGTAGCGTGGTTGCAGCATGTGTCCGGCGCTGGAATGACGGCGGGCAGCGGGGGCAGATTGCCGTGGGCATTGTGGCGCTGGGCGACCAGCGCTTTGCGGTGCGCGGCAACGCCGGAGGCAGGAACGGAACGACCGGGACGGTTGACGTTGCCGTCACGGGATATCAGGCGGCCGCGGAACAGGCACTGGTCTGGATAGCCCGGATGACGGCAGCGCTGCGCGACGCGGACGAAGTAGGGGAAAGCGCCTGATGTGGTCAGCATGGAGCCATGCAAGACTATACCAGAAGGCGGGAGCGAATGGGGGTCGTCAACGACCACCGAAGGGGGAAGTGGATGAAACTGCATAGATGGATGGTCATGATCGTCGTCGGACTGCTGCTTACCGGAACCATGGCGGGGACGCCGGCGGCAACCGCCCAGGGCGCGGCGCTGCCGTCAATCACGGCAGTCAGCGATATCGCGGGTGAGCAGGCGTGGGCCGTAGCGTTCGACAACGGAGTCACCGTCAACGTCGGCGTCCGCGTGCTAGAAACGGGGGGCAAAGCGCCGGGACTGGGCCCGGTGCAGGCGTACCAGGATAATCGGATCTGTATCCCCTACGTGGGATGCGGGATACGATACCTGGTCTTCACGGACGGCGCGGGGGTCACCTACAAAGGATCGTAGCGAAAGAACGAGAAAGGCGCAGGGATGGTTGGAACTCCAACCATCCCTGCGCCTTTTGTGGTTTTTTGAGAACGGTACGGGGGTTTCTCAAATTTGCACACCGGCGGCTGGGGTCTCGGGTTCCGAGCACGCGTTCAGGCCTAGGCACCATGGCGGATTTCTGGTATGATATCCAGAAGAAAAGGCGGAAGGATTGCGATCAGGATAGCGAGTATGGAAACCAGACACAGACGAGTAGCGCGCGCCCGGGCGCGCTGCCGGAGGGCGGGAACCAATCCGCAGGAGTTGGCCGCAGCACTGGCGGCGCTGTATGCAGTGCTGCTAGAGAGCGTGCGCGGATGGCTGGGCCGGAAGTACCCGGAGAGCGGCGCCGCGCGGCTTTCCAACGCGGAGGTGTTGCAGGAGTTGGAGCGGCGCACGCGGATGCCGGCGCAGGCCGGGGCAGTTATCCGGGAGGTTGAACGGATGTGCGCGATCTCCGCGCAACGCGGAACGTTCACCGGGACCCGGGCACAGGTGCTGGCGTTTGCACAGCTGGTTGACCACGTTGTGCAGCAATGCGAAGGACCACCGCCGGGGCGGGTGAAGGGCATCCATATCCTCAGCGGCGGGCTGGTCGTTGCGGGGATGCTGCTCCTGTTGCTGCGATATATACGGACAGAGGCGATCCTGGCATGGGTCCTGCGCCCGGAGGTGGAAGCAGCGGTTGAGCGCATCGTGGTGGTTGGGGTGCTGGGAATTGGCATCGGTGTCGTCGGGCTTGTCGCGCTGGCGCCACTGATCATGGTTCTGGTGCTGAGTGCTCGTGATCCAGAACATACGTGGATATATGCGTGGATGTTTTTGAAGGACTAGGGGCCGGAGCCCGGTCGGACAGGTCGGAGATGTCCCGGTCGCCATGGATGTGGCGACCGGGACATCGCTGTTTCGGAGCAGCAGAAGCGGGCCGCGGGGGGCGAAAAGTAGGGCAGAAGTCCCGATGCAGGCGGGGATACGTGAGGTCATGATAGATACAGGATAGGAGGTATCGTAGGTATCGTAGGAAGCTGGAAGAAGGAATGCCATGAGAAACAAACAGGGAATGTATCAGGGAAGTATGCTGATATCGACCGTGCTGGTGGTGATTATCAGTAGTATGCTGCTATCGGGCTGCGTTGGGATCGGGAGCGACGGCGGGGCAGCGACGGTCGCCCTGGCGGCCACGCTGCCGGCAGGCGGGGTGCCGGAACGGACAGCAACCAGCACAGCGGAACCGACCGCAACGCGGGTGCGGCCGACCATAGCGGCACCGCCGACCATAGCGGCACCGCCGACCGGCGGATCGGAACCGGATGTCACGCCGGTGGTGCTGGATGCGACAATCCGGGTGCCGGCAGAAGCCGCGGACAGCGTGGAAAGTGATGGAACGCCGACACAGTTTCTTGCGGAACACCTGGTAGATGGGGATCCAACCACGGCATGGCGCATGGACGGGGACGGCCTGGAGGCGGTCATCACGCTGGATTTCACGGAGGCGGTGACGGTGACCGGCATGGAGATTATCCCGGGGTACGCCAAGACCGATCCGCACGATGGCACGGATCGATTTGTGCAGAACCGCCGGATTGGCATGATCCGGATCGATGTGGACGGGCAGGTGGTAGTTGATGCGCGACTGGATGATTCTCGGGAGCTGCAGCGGATCGATCTGCCGGAACCGGCGCAGGGGGACCAGGTGATCCTCACCATTTTGGAAACGACGGAGCACGGTGGGCGTGATTTTACGGCGATCAGCGAACTGGCGGTGCTAACGGATGGGGGGTAGGCAGAGCAGGAGGCATGCGGGAGCATCCCCATACTTTGCCATGACTTCCTTGACACATACCTTCATGCGGGTGGCGAATATCATCGTGAGTTCCTTTGGTGATTAAGTAGGAAGGATATATGATTAAACCAGGGAGAATACTTGAGGCTTGCATCTACTGCGGCTGGCCGGTTTTGGCGCTCCTAACAGCAACACAAATAATACCGCCGTTCATCAGTCTAGTTGTGTTCCTGATTTTACTAGGGGGAACATTTGTCACAGTCAGGTATCTATGAGATAAGCGGTACCTGACGGCTCAGGGAAAGCCGTCTGTGTGATCTTCCTGCTCATGGGGGGGTTGGTGGTGCGAACCGGCCAGGGTAACCAGGCACGGCGAAGGAACAGGGGCGCGGTCATGATGACCGCGCCCCTGTTGCGTGTTGGACGAGCGGGAAGCGGCGAAAAACTAGGGGAATCATCCCCATGTGCTATGGGCCGGCGGGTGGCACACTGGTCACAGCGCACGAAGTTTTCTCAGATGACATCTCTGAAACGAAAAAATGTCGATCTGAAGAAGATGACGTGACGTGACTGCCGGGACTCAGCCTGAGCCCGGCCCAACTCGCGCCCGTGGCGCATATACGTTTGCCCTCCACCCGGAGGAGGCTGTGATGGTTTCTCATGCGCAGCCGCCATCCGGGGGCAGCTGCGCGCTGCCTGAAGGAGGCACGCTATGAAGATCGTACGCGGACGACCGGCGGAACAGGGCCAGGGCCGTGGCGGGGCATCGATCCCGCTGGGGGATGGCCGGACCGTCGGTCTCTCCCGAGGACAGGTGACGCGCATGCTCGCGAACCTCTCACGGGAAGAGGAGCGGATTATTGCGGAAGGTGGCGAAGACGCCCGCACCCTGGTCAGCCGCCTGGCGGCGAAGCTGGTTGCGGGCAAATAAGGAGGTTCGTCCATGCCGAGACCGAATGCACAGGAGGTGATCCTCAACCTGGTGCGCTGGTTCCGTACGCGCGATGCACGGCGGATCGAGGCAGCGGTTGAGTCCGCGCTGCTGCGCGGTATCGGTGTGGACGAAGCAACATGGCCCGTGGGGACCGACCCGCAGACCATCCTGGGGTGGATTGGGCAGCGACTGGGCGCAATGCGCACGCCGTATGGAATCAGCGGATTCCAGCTCGATCTGTTCCTGGACGAGGAAGGAGCCCCCCACGCAATGTGGGAGGTAGCAACGCGGTCGGCGTGGTTCGGGGAACCCCAACGGGAGGTGACCGAGGAACTGGACCGGTGGTGCCAGAAGCACGCGATCACCATTGCACTGATCTGCTTTGGTGATGCGCTGGCAAGCACCTTGTCCAGCTAGAACAGCGGTTTTTTTCTCTCAGCGCCGTGGCGCAGCTTCCTGCGCCACCGAGCGGCATGGGGCTGTGCTGCGCAAGGAGCACAGCCCCATGCAGGAACGACTGATCTGGATTCTGGTCGGCGTGATGATCGTGATTGCCCTGCTCGGGTGCGGGGCAGCGGACGGCGTGGCCGGGGACCCGACCTGGACGTGCATGGAACAGGTGACGGACGAGCAGGGAAACCCCTACGGCTGGCAGGCCAGCCAGGAGTGGGAGTGCCAGAACGCACAGTAAAGGACAGCAGGGATACGCGTGGCGTAGCTCCCTGCTTTTTTGCTTTCAGGAGGAGGAAACGAATGACGCGGAAACGAATGACGCGGAAGGAACGGCAGGCGCAGGTCAGGGAAGAAAACGACCAGATCCATGCGGCGACGGAAGCCAGTGCGGTGCTGCAGCCGCTCACGCCCTACGGGGCCTATGAGCGCATCGTTCGGTCAGGGATTGTGCTGCCGTCCTCAAAGCGGCGGGTTAATCCGAACAAAGGGCAGTTCCATCGGGTGCTGCAGGCGTGCAGCCACGATGAGATCCGGACGATGGCCCGCACGCTGAAGCGGGGGCAGGAGCACGAGGCGGCGACGCTGCTGGCGCAGGCCGTGGAGGCGTACGCGGAGTAACACGAAGCACTCAGCACTGGGAGCGAACGGGGATACCTGGGGAACACCCGGGCGTGTTTGTCCCGGAGGTTCGCTGCCGAGAGAAGGAGGAAAGGTATGGCGACGAAGGAGATGGAGGCATTGGAACGGGAGATCGCGGAAATGATGCGAACGATGGAGGAGCGGGGGCTGCAGCTGCCGCCCGGATTGAAAGAGATCATCGATGGGATCGTGTCGCCGAGCAGGAGAGACGACCGCGGCGCTGAACCGCCGCGGGAATAACGTGGGGCGATGACAGGGCTGTGGACCGGGTATCAGGCCGGGAGGAAACCGGCGCTGGTCTGGGTGACCCGGGTTACGGCACTGCGGCACACGCAGGGCGGAAGACAACAAGCGGAGGTGACTCCCTGGTCGGCTGCGAACGCAGGGCGGTATCAGGTGGGCGAGAGAGAGGCGTCGTGCAGACGATGCTCAAGGAAAGGGGAAAGAGTTATGAAGACGAAGACGGCGAAGCTGGTCATGATCGTAGGTCTGTGCCTGCTGGCACGGCTCGGGGTTTTGCACGCGATGGGCCTGGACCAGCAGACGTTCAATCTGATCGTCGTCCTGGTCTGCATCAGCATCCCCTTCCTGGCGCTGGCCGGGCTGGTGGTGCTGATCATGGTCGTGCAGACGAAGCACTACCAGCGACGGAACCGCCGGTTGATGTCGCCGCAGGTGCGGCAGCAGGTCCGGCAGCGGGTAAAAACCACCCGGACGGTGATCCTGCCGAACGGCACGCGGCTGATCCAGACGGAAGAGCGGGACGCATAGGGAACGGACGAACACCGAGGAAGGCACTGCCTTCCTCGGTGTTTTTGATTCGTAGATATCAGGGTATTTTCCTGATGCGCGGTGGGGCGGACGGGGGGACACTGGAGGTACCACACCATCTCGTTCAGCACCACTTTCCGTCTGACGGGACGGCGTGGCTGGTTGCTGCTGCCCCAGGCAGCAGCCCTATTCGCGCCCGTGGCGCATATATTCCGCATGCTTCCGACCCGATTGGGCGATCAGGCGCTGCCTGGATCGACCGCAGCGGGTCATGGAGGCGGCAGAGCAGGAGGAGGGCCATGACAGCGGCACCGCAGAATGTGCCAGGGGTGGTTGACGACCTGGCTCCTGGTAGGTGGTATGTGCTGGTGCGGGTTGACCGCAGCGCAATCTGTGTCTGGAGTATGCAGACCAGCACTGCCGTCACGGTTCGCACCGAGTTCGCAGATCTGGGAGACTGCCATGCTTTCGGGCCCTATCCGTCTGACGCCGCGGCGGCGGCGCACGATGACTGCCGGCAGGCGATCATGCGTGCAATCCAGGAAGCAGACGGAACGCAGGAGCGGACGGTCTCGGCGTAGGAACGGAAGACAGTGGAGCGGAGGAAAATCCCAGGTGGAAGCACCTGGGATTTGTGCATGAAAGGAATGGAGATGAAGCACACGAACGTATGGGAAGCAGCAGTGGCACGGAACGTGACCCTGGAGGAGCGACAGGCGTTCCTGGAGCAGCAGCAGTACATGCTGCTGCATGACGGGAGCTGGCATCTGGTCGTGCAGGTGGCTAAGGACCAGCGGCGGTTCCGGGTGTTTCCCGGCTGGGTCCAGATCGTCGAAGGTGAGAACGGGGGGGTAACCACCGCGTACACCATTGTCGATTCGCGGTTCCGGCAGGATGAGATACCGACCGTCATCAAGCTGCTGGCCGACGTGCTGCGCAGGCAGTTTTATCGCACGCAGCGAACGGAAGTGGTGACACAGCGGGCGATGCAGCTGCGCTGGCTGGCCGTGTTTGTAGAACAGGCCGGATGGCGGCGCACGCCAGATAGCTGGCATGTGATGCGCGGCGGATGTGCCATGTATTGGAGCTGTCCCCGGGAGTGGCAGCGGTGGATGACGCAGGCGCAGTGGGACCGGCTGGCCGCGTTTGCTGAGCGGTATCGGCGATTCTGCCGCTACTGGATGGAGCAGGCACCGCGGTGGACGCCGGTGCAGGAGATCAACTACGGGGATAACTCCACGGAGGTCATCGAGGTAAGCGCACACAGCGGTGCGATGCGCAGACGGATGACGAGAGGTCCAGGAGGTGACCGATGCTTTTGATACCGGATGTAGATCTGCTGATCATGTCGTGCTCAGCAAAGAAACGACTGGACCCGGGGCTGCTGCCGGCGCTGGAGCGGTATGACGGGGTGGCCTATCGGGTGCTGAAAAAGGCCTTCGGTGAGGTGGCCGGACTACAGGAGCGGCTCACGGTCCTGATCGTCTCGGCCGAGTTTGGACTGATACCGGCGACCCGGCCCATTCCCTGGTACGACCGCAGCATGAACGCGGAGCGGGCCAGGGCGATGCGCACTGATGTCGCCCGGACTGCGCGGGCCATGATCGGCGACCGGCAGTTTGGCCGGGTGCTGATCACTGGCGGGAAGCACTATCGGGCCGCGCTCGTCGATGGTATCCCGTTGCTGGCGCAGCGGGCAGGAACATGCACCTGCACCAGCGGGGGCATCGGCGTGCAACTCGGACAACTCCACGCCTGGTTGCGCGAAGGAAGCGCAGCGCCCTCTTGACATAATGTAAAGAGCATGCTCATAGCTCTTGAGAAGTGCCTAAAAGTGTGCTATAATACACTTCATGAACACGTACACGATACGGCAGTTTGCGGAGCGGGTCGGTTTGTCGGTGAAGACCCTTCAACGATGGGATCGAGAAGGAAAGCTCAAAC